>Ga0209536_100006994_pt1 | contig 17148 bp, 11 predicted proteins | sample DeeMarSeWOR28_12_FD_187461 | JGI IMG/M metagenome (GOLD analysis project Ga0209536, IMG submission 187461) | Marine sediment microbial communities from White Oak River estuary, North Carolina - WOR-2-8_12 (SPAdes) (version 2) | ecosystem: Environmental > Aquatic > Marine > Intertidal zone >... | reverse complement strand
CCATCATGATCTTGTCCTTGGCGCGTTCGAATTCCGCCATGGTCACCAGCTTTTTGTTGCCACGCGCCGCAAACAGCGCGGCTTCGTTGACCAGGTTAGCGAGATCCGCACCGGAGAAACCTGGGGTTCCGCGAGCAATCACCATCGGATCGACATTCTCGGCCGCCGGAACCTTGCGCATGTGCACCTTGAGTATCTGTGAGCGGCCGCGCACGTCGGGCAGCGGCACGACAACCTGGCGATCGAAGCGACCGGGGCGCAACAGCGCCGGGTCAAGTACGTCCGGGCGGTTGGTCGCGGCAATCACGATAACCCCCTCGTTGCCTTCGAAACCGTCCATCTCCACCAGCAACTGGTTCAGCGTCTGTTCGCGCTCGTCATGACCCCCGCCGAGACCGGCACCACGATGGCGTCCGACGGCGTCGATCTCATCGATGAAAATGATGCACGGGGAATGCTTCTTCGCCTGATCGAACATGTCGCGCACGCGCGACGCGCCGACACCAACAAACATTTCCACGAAATCGGAACCCGAAATGGTAAAGAAAGGCACCTTGGCCTCGCCGGCGATGGCCTTGGCGAGCAGCGTCTTACCTGTACCGGGCGAGCCCACCATCAATACGCCACGAGGGATTTTGCCGCCCAGCTTCTGGAACTTGGAGGGGTCGCGCAAAAACTCGACCAGTTCGGAAACTTCTTCCTTAGCCTCGTCCACGCCGGCGACGTCGTTGAAGCTGATATTGATCTGGTCTTCACCCAGCAGGCGCGCCTTGCTCTTGCCAAAGGACATGGCGCCGCGGCCACCGCCGCCGCCCTGCATCTGGCGCATGAAAAATATCCACAGCCCGATCAGAACGATGAACGGGAACCAGCTGACGAACATGTGACCCAGCAATGAAGGCGGCTCGGGCGGTTTGCCCAGTATCGCCACGTTGGCGCGCTCCAGGTCACCGATCAGCGCGCTGTTGTTGGTTTCCGGACTGTAGGTCGAAAACGGCGTGCCGGAAATCAGCTTGCCATTGATGTTCTGCCCTTCGATGGTGACTTCGCGCACCTGGCCCTGTTTGATCTGGGTGAGAAAATCGGAATAGATCAGGGTCTGCGCGTTGCTGGTACGGTCGCCGAAACTGTGGAACACGGACAACAACACCACCGCGATCACGATCCATAACACTAAATTCTTGACTACATCATTCACTAAAATCCACCTGTTTGGCCTGTTCGCGGCCGGTTTCGGTTAATAATTACCGCAATTAACTGCAAATACTAGCGCATTTTCACTACGCCGGACTATCTAAGACCATCACAAACCGCATAAATTTCACTCGACCTCGAGCGCGACGCTTCAGGTTTGCGTAGCTTGACGGCCTTAAATATACGGCGCAGCGACGCAATCAGTTCATCGCAACCCTCACCTTGAAACAACTTGACCACGAATGCACCCGTGGGGTTCAGGTAATTTTGCGCCAGATCCAGCGCGAGTTCCGCTAGATAAATGGATTTCGGCTGATCTACGCTGTCCACTCCGCTTAAGTTGGGGGCCATATCCGATAATACAAGATCGAAATGACGCCCACCGGTAAGCTCAAGCAACCGCTCCAGCGTTTCCGATTCGGTGAAATCGCCCTGCAGGAATTCGACACCGGCAACGGGTTCCATCGGCAACAGATCGACGGCGACGATCTTTCCCTGCCCACCGACGATGTTGCTGGCGTATTCGCTCCAGCCGCCTGGCGCCGCACCCAGATCGAGCACGAACTGGCCCGCCTTCAGTACCTGATCCTTTTGCTGGATTTCAGCCAGTTTGAATACCGCACGCGACCGATAACCCTCGGCGCGCGCGCGCAACACGTATTCATCCTGGTGATGCTCCTGCAACCAGCGTTTACTCGATTTGGACCGTGCCATGCCAGCAATCCTGCCTCAACGCGGCGGCCTCGCGCAATCGAAAGCTGTGCTACCATGCGCTTTTTCTTGACGCCAGCCGACATAAAGCTCATGCAATTGACCAGCGCACAGATCAAGCGGCTTCGCGCCGAGAGCCACCGCCTCAACCTGAAGCCGGTGATCATTATCGGACAGAAGGGTATGAGTGATAATCTGCATAATGAAATCGACCTCGCGCTCAGCCATCATGAGTTACTCAAGCTACGCATTCCGGGGCTGGAAAAAAACGATAAACGCGAACTCGCTCAACAGATCTGCGCACGGCACGAGGCGCAGCTGATCCAGAGCATCGGTAATGTCATCGTGATTTATCGCGCTAACCCGGAGATCAATCGTTTTGCCACCGTCGTCGGCTGAATACTAGTCGAAACGTATCGCGGTTATCGCGTATTCGCGGTTGCCGCCGGGGGCTTCGACCAGGATGTCCTCGCCCTCTTCCTTACCGATCAGCGCACGCGCAATCGGTGAGCTGATGGCAATCCGGTTCTCGTTGATATCGGCCTCGATGTCGCCAACGATCTGGTAGCTGACCTCGGCGTCGGTGGCCAGGTCGAGAAGTTCCACGGTACAGCCAAATACAACCCGGTCTTGCCGGGGGATGCGAGTGATGTCGATAATCTGTGCATTCGACAGGGCGCCCTCCAGTTCCGCTATGCGCCCCTCGACGAAACTCTGCTCTTCACGCGCCGCGTGGTACTCGGCGTTTTCTTTCAAATCGCCATGATCTCTTGCCGTCGCGATGGCCTCGATAATTTCCGGTCGCTTGACCGATTTCAGCTGTTTCAGCTCCTGCCTGAGTCGTTCAGCTCCGGCCGAGGTTAGCGGTATCTGATTCATTGAACTCTCGCCTGGTGTAAGGTTTGCAAGCAGTATACGTCCTGCACGTCGCGATGCGCCATCGCCTGGCAGGTCGCCTTGCCCGCCGATATCGTAGTGGTATAACACACCGAGTGCATTAACGCCTCGCGCCGAATCGCGTAGGAATCGGCGATCGCGGGGCGCCCTTCGGTGGTATTGACGATAAATACGATCTCCCCGTTCTTGATCATGTCGACGATATGCGGACGACCTTCCTTGACCTTGTTGACGTGCTGGCAGGCAACCCCGCCGTCGCGAATCGCCTTGGCGGTGCCGCCCGTCGCTACCAGGTTGAAACCCTTCGCATCGAGTTCACGCGCGAGTTCGACGATGCTGGGGCGGTCCGCTTCGCGCACCGACAGAAACGCGGTCCCGGGTTGCGGGATCTTTGCACCCGAACCCAGCATCGCCTTGGCAAAGGCCTCGGCAAAACTGCGCCCGATACCCATGACTTCGCCGGTAGACTTCATTTCCGGGCCGAGGATAGGATCGACGCCCTGGAACTTGGTAAACGGGAACACCGACTCCTTGACCGAGATGAAATCCGGCGTCACCTGGGCAGTATGGCCCTGTTGCGCGAGGCTTTGCCCCACCATGCAACGCGCCGCCACCTTGGCCAGCGGCACACCGGTGGCCTTGGAGACGAAGGGAACGGTGCGCGAGGCGCGCGGATTGACTTCGAGTATGTAAACCTCGTCACCCTTGATCGCAAACTGCGTATTCATCAACCCGACCACGTTCAGCTCGCGCGCCATGCGCGCAACCTGGTCGCAAAGGCGTTGCTGAAGCTCGGCAGACAGCGTGTACGGCGGCAACGAACAGGCGGAATCGCCCGAATGCACGCCGGCCTGCTCGATATGCTCCATCAAGCCGCCGATCAGTACGTCCTTGCCATCGCAGATGGCGTCGACATCGACCTCCACCGCCTGGTCGAGAAAGCGGTCCAGCAACACCGGTGAATCGCGGGTTACCTTGACCGCTTCGCGCATGTAGCGCGCCAGTTCATCCTGGTCGTAGACGATTTCCATCGCCCTGCCGCCGAGCACGTAGGACGGGCGCACCACCAGTGGAAAACCAACCTGCGCGGCGAGCTCGCCCGCGGATTCGACATTGAAGGCAATGCGATTCGGCGGTTGCAACAAGTCCAGTTTCTCGATCATCTGCTGAAAACGCTCGCGGTCCTCGGCCAGGTCGATCGAATCCGGCGAGGTACCGATGATCGGCACACCCGCAGCCTCCAGCGAGCGCGCCAGGTTCAGCGGCGTTTGCCCGCCAAACTGCACGATCACGCCCCTGGGTTGTTCCAGGTGGATGATTTCGAGCACGTCTTCGTAGGTCAGCGGCTCGAAATAAAGCCGGTCCGAGGTATCGTAGTCGGTCGATACCGTTTCCGGGTTACAGTTGATCATGATGGTCTCGTAACCGTCTTCGCGCATCGCCAGCGCCGCGTGCACGCAACAGTAGTCGAACTCAATCCCCTGGCCGATGCGGTTCGGCCCGCCGCCAAGCACGACGATCTTGTCGCGCGAGCTCGGCTCGGCCTCGCACTCCTCGTCGTAGCTCGAATAGAGGTAAGCGGTGCTCGAGGCGAACTCGGCGGCGCAGGTATCGACGCGCTTGTAAACCGGGCGGATACCCAGCTCACGTCGTTTTGCCGCCACCGCCAGTTCATCGATGTCGAGCAACTGTGCCAGGCGCGCATCGGAAAAACCCTTGCGCTTGAGCTGACGAATGTCGTCCGCGGAGAGTGCCTCCAGTTTACGCGTGGCCAGATCCTGTTCGATTTTCACCAGCTCTTCGATCTGCACCAGGAACCAGGGATCGATCGCGGTCTGGGCGTAAACGGATTCGAGACTGTAGCCGTGGCGGAAGGCGTCGGCCACATACCAGATGCGTTTCGCGCCCGGCAGCCGCAGTTCGGTGCGCAGCAGGTCTTCCAGTTCCTCGGCATCCAGCGTCGGATCGACGATGGGATCGAGGCCGTGCACGCCGGTCTCGAGGCCGCGCAGCGCCTTTTGAAAGGATTCCTGGAAGTTGCGGCCGATGGCCATCACTTCGCCCACCGATTTCATCTGCGTCGACAGCCGATCGTCGGCCTGCGGGAATTTCTCGAAGGTGAAACGCGGGATCTTGGTGACCACGTAGTCGATGCTGGGCTCGAAAGAGGCCGGCGTTGCGCCACCGGTGATGTCGTTCTGCAACTCATCGAGGGTATAGCCTACGGCCAGCTTGGCCGCCACCTTGGCGATCGGGAAGCCGGTTGCCTTGGAGGCCAGCGCCGACGAGCGCGACACGCGCGGATTCATCTCGATGATGATCATTTCGCCGTTTTCCGGGTTGATCGCAAACTGCACGTTGGAACCCCCGGTCTCGACACCGATCTTGCGCAACACCGCAAGCGATGCGTTGCGCATGATCTGGTATTCCTTGTCGGTAAGCGTCTGCGCCGGTGCGACGGTGATCGAATCGCCGGTGTGCACACCCATGGGGTCGAGGTTTTCGATGGCACAGATGATGATGCAATTGTCGTTGCGGTCGCGCACCACTTCCATTTCGAATTCTTTCCAGCCGAGCACCGATGCCTCGATCAATACCTCGGTCGTTGGCGACAGGTCCAGGCCACGGCGGATGATGTCGTCGAACTCTTCACGGTTGTAGGCGATGCCGCCACCGCTGCCGCCCATGGTAAACGACGGACGGATGATGATAGGAAAGCCGATCTGCGACTGGCCCTGCCAGGCCTCTTCCAGGCTATGCGCGATAAATGCCTTCGGTGTTTTCAGGCCGATCTCGGTCATTGCCACGCGAAACTGCTCGCGGTCTTCGGCCATGTCGATGGCCTCGCGCGTGGCGCCGATCATCTCCACGCCGTGCTTTGCCAGCACCCCTTCGCGCACCAGGTCGAGCGCGCAGTTGAGCGCGGTCTGCCCGCCCATCGTCGGCAACAGCGCCTGCGGTTTTTCCTTTTCGATGATGCGCTCGACCGCCTGCCAGTTAATCGGCTCGATATACACCGCGTCCGCGGTATCCGGATCGGTCATGATGGTTGCCGGATTCGAGTTGATAAGGATAACGCGGAAGCCCTCTTCCTTGAGCGCCTTGCAGGCCTGTGCGCCCGAGTAATCGAACTCGCAGGCCTGGCCGATGACGATCGGCCCGGCGCCGATGATCAGTACCGAATCTATATCCTCGCGACGCGGCATCAGGCTACTCCTGCCGACGCCTGGTGCGCCGCAATCAAGTCAAAAAAGCGATCGAACATGGGCGCGACGTCGTGGGGACCGGGACTCGCCTCGGGATGCCCCTGAAAACTGAAAGCCGGTTTGTCGATGCGCTCCACGGCCTGAAGGCTGCCGTCGAAAAGCGAACGATGCGTGGCCCTGAGCGTGTTCGGCAGGCTGGCTTCATCGACCGCAAACCCGTGATTCTGACTGGTGATCATCACCGTGCCGCGGGCCAGATCCTGCACCGGGTGATTGGCACCGTGATGACCAAATTTCATTTTCAGCGAACGCGCCCCGCTGGCCAGTGCCAGCAACTGGTGACCGAGACAGATCCCGAATACCGGCAAATCGGTTTGCAGGATTTGTCGTATCGCTTCGATGGCGTAGTCACAGGGTTCCGGGTCACCCGGACCGTTGGACAGGAACACGCCGTCGGGCTGCAGCGCCAGAACCTCGGCTGCTGGCGTTTTGGCGGGCACCACGGTGATGCGCGCGCCGCGCGCGGCCAGCATGCGCAGAATGTTGCGCTTGATACCGTAGTCGTAAGCGACCACGTGGCAATGGGCTGCAGGCGCCTCGACGTGGCCCTGCCCCAGCGTCCAGGTCGATTGTGTCCAGCCATAGGCGGCAGGGGTCGATACGACCTGGGCGAGATCGCATCCTGCAAGCCCCGGAAACTGATTAGCAGCCGCCTGGGCGGCTTCCGCGGAGATGTCATCACCCGCCATGATCGCGCCCGACTGCGCACCCTTGTCGCGCAGCAGGCGAGTCAGCTTGCGCGTATCGATGTCGGCAATCGCCACCACGTCACGCGCTACCAGGTAGTCCTGCAGGCTGTTCTGGCTGCGCCAGTTGCTCGCGATAAGCGGTAGATCGCGGATAATCAGGCCGCTGGCGTGAATTTGCGCCGCTTCCTCGTCTTCGTCGTTGACACCGGTATTGCCGATGTGCGGGTAAGTCAGGGTGATCAGTTGTTGGCAATAGGAAGGATCGGTCAGGATTTCCTGGTATCCGGTCATCGCGGTATTGAATACGACTTCACCGGCCGATAATCCATCAACGCCGATTGATCTACCGTGAAACAGGGTTCCATCCTTCAGGGCTAATATGGCAGGTTTAGACACAAAATCTCCGCTTCAAAAAAATGCGCGCGCACAAAGACGGGATGAACCATCGGTTCGTCCCGTCGAGATATCCGCTAAGAGTTAACACTGCGAAGGCAGCATCTTCTTGAGCGAGCATTCTATGATGATTGTCATGTTGAGTCTACGCTTGTGCTAAAAATTTGCTAAATTAGGCGCAGCCGTGGCAGCCGCCAGGGTGCAACGAGATTTCGCCCATGCCCGCTCGCCCACATCCTGCCTGCACGACCGCTTCCACGATACGGGTGAAATTTGGCTAGCCCCTTCGTACGCGCAGTTTGCTTCGTGCTGGCAGCTATCCTGCTATTCGACCTGCAGGGCGTGATCATCAAGTACCTGGGAGATCGCTACCCGGTGCAACAGTTGGCCGCATTTCGCAACCTGTTTGGCCTGATTCCGAGCATCCTGGTTTTGACACTGTCGCGTGAATGGCATTCCCGGGGGCGCCTGCTAAAAATCCGTCAATGGCGCCTCGGGTTGCTGCGCGGCCTGTTCATCGCAGTGGCTCAATTCTGTTTCTACCTGTCGATCACCAAGATGGAACTGGCTACCGCGTCTACCCTGACCTACATCAGCCCGGTGCTGATTACCCTGCTGTCAATTCCGATTCTGAAGCACGAGGTGGGTCTGTGGCGCTGGCTGGCGGTGATCATCGGCTTTATCGGGGTGGTGGTTATCATGGGCCCGGGAACCGATATATTTACCGTTTACAGTCTGCTGCCGATTGGCGCCGCCTTCGGTTATTCGCTGTCGACGGTTTGCGTCAGGCTGTTCGATGATCACAACCCTACCGCCCTGCTCAACATGTACGCCTCCGTCGGCGCCTTGCTGGGCGCGCTGGTGATCGTTACCGCAACTTCAGGCTACCGCGAAGTCGAGACGCTCGGCGACTGGGGCCTGTTGCTGTGCATGGGGCTGGTAGGCGGTTGCGCGGTGCTCGCGCTGATCATCGCCTACCGCCTGGCGCGCCCTTCCAGCCTGTCGCCATTCGAGTATTTCGGCATTCCCTTTGCCTTCGTGCTGGGCTGGTTGTTTTTCGATGAAGCCCCGTTCGATAAACTGGTTCCGGGCGTGTTCCTGATCGTCGCTGGCGGCATGCTGATCGCATGGCGCGAACATCGAAATCGCATAGACGTGAAAGTGACCATCCCCGATTAAGCGAACTAGCCTTGCTGTTGCATGCGCTCGAATAGCTGTGCCTCGCAGTGCTCTATGGAGATCAGCATCTGCTGGGCGTCGGCAAAACGCATGTAGGGTTTTTTCTGCAATGCCTTTACGATCACCGCGAGCAGCCCCGCCGGTAAACTCAAATGGTCCAGCTCGGGTTCCTGGGTGATGATATTGCGTTTCAGTTCGGCGAGACTGGCGCCGGAAAATGGCTGGTGGCCGGTAAGCAGGTGGTAGAGGGTCACCGCCAGCGAAAACAGGTCGGAACGGCCGTCGAGCTTCTTGCCTTCGAGCTGCTCGGGGGACATGTAGGCCGGGGTGCCGATGATCAGCTTGTCCGTGCGCTGCTGGCGATGATCGCTATAGGCGGCGCCGAAGTCGGTCAGAATGTAACTGTCCAACTGCGTGTCGTACATGATATTGGCCGGCTTGATGTCACCGTGGATGACGCCGCTGCCGTGGGCGACGGCAAGCGCCTTCAGCATCGATTTCGAGATGCGAATGCATTCGCCCACGGTAAGGTACTCGCGCCTGCGCAGCCTCTGCGACATCGAGTAGCCGGAAACGAAATCCATCGCGATGTAAGCGCTGTCCTCGTACATTTCGGCATCGTGGATCTTGACGATATTGGCGTGGTCCAGCTGCCCCACGATCTCAGCTTCGTGCAACCAGTGGGCGATGCGATCGCGCTCGAGTTTTTCATCCCGCTGCAGGCGCATTACCTTGAGCGCGACCCGGTTGTGCGAACGCATGTCCGTGGCTTCATACATCACCGAGGTCGAGCCCCGGGCAATTTTGCGCAGCAGGCGATAATTACCTATGGCGGGCAATTCGGGCTGCGCTATCGGCAGTGATTTACCCAGCTTGAGCAGTGTCGCGCGGTTCCTGCGGATATCTTCGATGCGTTTGACAAAATCGTTCAACCCGGGGTCATGATGCGACAGCCAGTGATACAGGTTCAGGGCACTGGCCCAGTGCTTGCTCGATTCCAGCAACATGCCAAGTTCGTAACCGACTTCCAGCAATTCATCGCTATAGGGACATTGCTTGAGCAGGGTCAGGGCGGTGCGCAGATCACCGCCGTCGATGCGCGCACGCACATCGGACAGATCGACCGAATCGCGCTGTAGCATTACCGCGGTCACCAGTCCCCGGTAGACATCCAGACCCCAGTAGATGGCAGATACCAGTAACATCACCAGCGCCGGGAACATGACGGGCAGAAAGACGCGCAGGAATACCGCGAGCACCACTTCCAGCATCAACAGTGTAAACGCTATCAGGATGACGCCGAGGATAGACGCCGCGGTGGTGGGAGAGCGTGTAAAACGCCTGACGTATAGCGCGAACATCAGGCCGTATACCGGCAGGAGGCCCCATTGTGGAACAACCCGGATGGATTGCAGCGAGACCAGTTCGCGACTGACCGGCTGCAGTTCCAGCAGGTATAGAAACAGGCCATACTCGAATCCCGATACCGGCGCCGTCAGGCTGAGCACGAACGTCGAGCACCACAGGATCCCAATGAGACCCATTTGCCAGGCGCGGGATTTGAAACTAAACACAGTGTCGGGACTGTCGAGGTTGATTCAGGACCATGATCATGCGATAGAACGGGAATCGACGCAAATGCTGTCTGTATGCGACACCCGCCGACGCTGGCAGTTTACATCCGCTTGCGGATTACCGAACATACGATCTGGCCGCAATCAATCCAGGCATCATGGGATAGCAACAGACTATGGGAAATCGATTATCCAGGGTAGTGACCCGCACCGGCGACAAGGGCAGCACCGGCATGGCCGATGGCAGCCGCAGGGCAAAAAACGATGCCCGTGTACATTGCCTCGGCGAGGTCGATGAGCTCAATGCCCAGCTCGGTGTCGTGTTAAGCCTGATGGACGATGGCGCGGCGCAAAAACTACTATTCTCGATTCAGCACGACCTGTTCGATATCGGCGCCGAACTGTGCCAGCCCGGCAAGCAACTGATCACCGATGACTACGTGGCGGGCCTGGAAGAAAGCGCCGAGACCCTGAATAGCGAGTTGCCCTCGCTGAAAGAATTCATATTACCCGGCGGCAGCCCGCTGGTCGCCTCGATCCAGCTCGCGCGTACCGTGTGCCGGCGCGTCGAGCGCGGCCTGGTGGAGCTGGATAGCCAGGAAGGGCTTAACCCGGCAACCTGTCGTTACATCAACCGCTTATCCGACCTGCTGTTTATTCTCGGCCGCTCCCAGGCGCAGGCGGACGGCAGCGGCGAGGTGTACTGGAATTCAAAATACTCGCGCATGAATCGGGAAAGTTGATGAACGATCTACCCGTCCCCTGTTGACCCGAAAGGATTACTCCCGGTTCAGGAAATCGAGAGCCAGGCGCGCGAATTCCGCAGGTTGTTCGGCATGTAGCCAGTGCCCCGCACCTTCGATAGTGGCGATCTCGGCATTGCTGAAATGGCGCTGGATAACGTCGGTCTCGGCGCTGCCGACGTAGTCGGATTTCGCGCCGCGAATAAACAGCGTCGGTAGATCTGTACTCCAGTCCGTCGGCAGCGAATCGAACCCGGTCAGCGATTCCATTTCGCGCTGAATCGCCTGCCAGTTGACGCGCCAGCTCCAGCCACCCTCGACGCGCGCCAGGTTTTGCAGCAGAAAAGCGCGCAACTGATCCTCGCGAATATGGGGGCGCAAGGCGTGATCGATTTGCGTACGCGACGCGAACTGGTCCAGGTAGAGCGCCAGTATCGGTTCGATCAGGTCGTCGTAGTCATGGTGGTAGGCAACCGGCGCAATATCGGCAACGATCATGCGCGCCAGCAGCGCAGGCTGCTGTATCGCCAGCGTCATAGCGACCTTGCCACCCATGCTGTGGCCGAGGATACGGCAGCCGCCAAGCTGCAGCCGATCCATCAGCCGCGCCACGTCTCCCGCCATCAGCGAGTAATTCATTTCATCAGCGTGAAACGACTGCCCGTGATTGCGCAAGTCGATGCAGAATACCTCGAAACTCTCGGCAAACCGGCGCATGTGCGAATGCCAGTTTTTCCCCGAGCCGAACAGGCCGTGCAATACCAGCAACGGCTGACCGCTACCCGTCCTGGTGAAATGCAGATCAGCCATGTGCTTGCTCGAACTCGGCCGCCTTGAAGCCTTATTTCCTGCGCGGCATGTACAGGTCGGTAATCGTGCCTTCCGCCATTTCCGCGGCGAAGTTGAAGGTTTCCGAAAGAGTCGGATGCGGATGAATGGTCAGTCCGATATCTTCGGCATCGGCGCCCATTTCCAGCGCGAGTACCGCCTCGGCGATCAATTCACCGGCGTTGGGACCCACGATCCCGGCCCCAAGGATGCGTTTGCTTTCCTTGTCGAACAGCACCTTGGTCAGGCCTTCATCGCGATCGATGCCGAGCGCGCGACCGCTGGCCGCCCACGGGAATGCGCCCTTCTCGTAGTCGATACCCTGCTCCTTGGCCTCGGTTTCGCTCAGTCCCATCCACGCGACTTCCGGATCGGTATAGGCCACCGACGGGATCGTCAGCGGTTCGAAGAAGGATTTCATGCCGGCGATGACTTCGGCCGCCACCTTGCCCTCGTGCGTTGCCTTGTGCGCCAGCATCGGGTTGCCGACTATGTCGCCAATCGCGAAGATGTGGGGCACGTTGCTGCGCATCTGCTTGTCGACCGGAATGAATCCGGCTTCGTTGACTTCGACGCCGGCCTTGTCGGCGCCAATCTTGTGACCGTTGGGACGCCGCCCCACCGCGACCAGTACCTTGTCGAAGATAGCCGGTTCCGGCGCCTTGTCGCCCTCGAAGCTTACTTTCAGCCCATTCTTCTGCGCCTTGATCTCGGATACCTTCGTCTTCAGCAGAATCGACTTGTAACGCGGCTTGATAACCTTGGTCAGCGCCCGCACCAGATCCTTGTCGCATCCCGGTATCAGGCTGTCCATGAATTCGACGACGGTAATCTCGGAACCGAGTGCATGATAAACCGTCGCCATCTCGAGGCCGATGATGCCTCCACCAACGATCAGCAGTTTCTTCGGCACGTCGGTCAGCAACAGCGCGTCGGTGGAATCCATCAGGCGCTCGTCGTCGTTCGGGAACGGCGGGATTTCAGTCGCCTGCGAACCGGCCGCGATGATGCAATTGGCGAAACGGATGCGCGTGGTCTTGCCATCCTTTTCCACCGCAAGGTGATGCGGATCGATGAACTCGCCGACGCCGTGCACCACGGTGACCTTGCGCTGTTTGGCGAGGCCGGAAAGACCGCCGGTGAGCTTGCCGACAACCTTGTTCTTGAAACCGTTTATGCCGTCGAGATCGATCTTCGGCTTGCCGAAAGTGACGCCGTTGGCCGCCATGTGCTCGGCTTCGTTGATGATTTGCGCGGTATGCAGCAACGCCTTGGAGGGTATACAACCCACGTTAAGGCAAACCCCGCCAAGCGTTTCATAGCGTTCGACCAGCACGACCTTCTTGCCAAGATCAGCGGCGCGAAACGCGGCGGTATAACCACCTGGGCCGGCGCCCAGCACCACCACATCGGTTTCGATGTCGGCGTCACCGGCCGCCGCGGCCGCCGGTTTTATCGCGCTCGCCGGCTTCCCTTCGCTAGTGCCCTGCGTGCCCTCGGACGGCGCCGCTCCGGCACCCTCGACAACCTCGATTTTGCCGAGCAGATCGCCCTCGGATATCTTGTCGCCGACAGCAACGCTCAATTTCTTGATGGTACCAGTATAGGGCGAGGGAATATCCATCGTCGCCTTGTCCGATTCCAGGGTAAGCAGCGAATCCTCGGCCTTGACCGAGTCTCCGACGGCAACCAGCAGTTCGATGACCTCGACGTCTTTGAAATCGCCGATGGCCGGCAGTAACAGATCTTTTTCGCTCATGATTATAAAAGTACCCTTCTGATATCAGATATGACTTGGCTAAGGAAACTGGTGAAGCGTGCGGCCTGTGCGCCGTCGATGACGCGATGATCGTAGGACAGGCCCAGCGGCAGCATCATGCGCGGCTTGAATTCGCCATCGATGTAAACCGGCTGCATCTTGGAACGCGACACGCCCAGTATGGCGACTTCGGGTGCGTTCACGATCGGGGTGAAATTGGTGCCGCCGATGCCGCCCAGGCTGGAAATGGTGAAACAACCGCCCTGCATATCGCCCGGTGACAGTTTACCATCGCGGGCACGTATCGAGATCTCGCCTAGCTCCGCCGCCAGCTCGAACAGCCCCTTACGATCGACGTCGCGCACTACCGGCACCACCAGTCCATTGGGCGTGTCCACCGCGATGCCGATGTGAAAATACTTTTTCATCACCAGGTTCTCACCGCTGGCGTCGAGCGAGGCGTTGAAATTGGGGAACTCCTGCAACGCGGCGACCACGGCCTTCATCAGGAAAATTAGCGGCGTCATGCGCACGCCTTTCTTTTCGGCATCCCTCGCCAGTGACTTGCGAAACGCCTCGAGCTCGGTGATATCCGCCTCGTCGAACTGCGTGACGTGCGGCACCGTTACCCAGCTGCGATGCAAGTGGACGCCGGAAATTTTCTTGATGCGACTGAGGGCGACGGTTTCGACCTCGCCGAATTTGCTGAAATCGATAACCGGCATCGGGCTGACGCTGATGCCGGCGCCTGCCGCCGCGGGCGCGCCGGCGGCCTGGCCCGACAGCGCCGATTTGACGAACGACTTGACGTCGGATTTTACGATTCGGCCCTTGCTGCCGCTGCCGATGACTTGCTGCAGGTCGACGCCGAGCTCGCGCGCGTAGCGGCGGATCGATGGGCTGGCGTGAACCGTCTTGCCGCGCGCCTCGGCGGCGTCACCGCCGCCCGTGCCGGGATGGGGCCGCAGGGGTTTACCCGGCATGGCGTCGCTCTGCGGCGCGGCTTCCGCGGCGCTCTCGGTACTTTCCGCGGGCGGCGCCTGCACGGCCGCAGCGGCAGATTTATCTTCCTTATCGTCGGCTTTCGCTTCCTCAGTCTTATCGCCGGCATTCGGTTTTGCATCCGTGGCACCGCTCAGGATTGCTATCTTGTCACCCTCGTTGAGCCGGTCACCGACCTTGACCAGGATCGACTCGACCTTGCCGGCGGCGGGGCTCGGAATCTCCATGGTCGCCTTGTCCGATTCGAGCACGATGATCGACTGTTCCGCCTCGATCTCGTCACCTTCGACGATGAGGACCTCGATAATCTCGATATCCTTGAAATCGCCAACATCGGGAAGCGTTATTGTAGTGTTGTCTGCCACTGCGATACTCCTCGGCCTAAACCGTAGTCGGGTTGGGCTTTTCGGGGTCGATTTTGTATTTCTTGATTGCCTGCTGCACGATCTTGCTGTCGATCTCGCCATCATCGCTGAGCGCTTTCAACGCGGCAACGACGATGTAGTAGCGATTCACTTCGAAAAAGATTCGCAGGTTTTCTCGCGTGTCGCTGCGGCCGAAGCCGTCGGTGCCGAGGCTGACGAAACGCGACGGTACAAACTCGCGGATCTGTTCGGCGTAGGCGCGAATGTAGTCGGTGGCGATGATCACCGGCCCGGTACGCCCCTGCAGCTGGGTTTCCAGGTATCCGCGACGCGCTTTCTTGGTCGGGTTCAACTGGTTCCAGCGCGCGCAGGCTCTGCCGTCGCGCGCCAGTTCATTGATGCTGGTAGCGCTCCACACATCGGCGTTGACCTTGAAATCGTCCTTCAACAGCTGCGCCGCCGCAATCGCTTCGCGTAAAATCGTGCCAGAACCCATCAACTGCACCTTGGGGCCCTTTTCCTCGCCCTCGTCGAGACAGTAGATGCCCTTGATGATGCCTTCCTCGGACCCTTTCGGCATGGCCGGCTGGTGATAGTTTTCGTTCATCACCGAGATGTAATAGAACACGTTCTCCTTGCGCTGGTACATGCGTTTGAGACCACTGTGAATGATCACCGCGAGCTCGTAGGCGAAAGTTGGATCGTAGGACACGCAATTGGGTATGGTGCCGGCCACCACCAGGCTGTGGCCATCCTGGTGCTGCAGACCCTCGCCGGCCAGCGTGGTGCGCCCGGCGGTACCGCCCATCAGGAATCCGCGCACCTGCATGTCGCCGGCCGCCCAGGCGAGGTCGCCGATACGCTGGAAGCCGAACATCGAGTAGTAGATGTAAAACGGAATCATGCTGACGCCGTGCGCGCTGTAGGCCGAACCCGCGGCAATCCACGAGGACATGGCGCCGGCCTCGTTGATGCCTTCCTCGAGAATCTGGCCCTTGATGTCTTCGCGGTAGTACATCACCTGGTCGGCGTCCATCGGTTCGTACAGCTGACCTTTGAAGGAGTAAATCCCGAGTTGCCGGAACATGCCTTCCATACCGAAGGTACGCGCCTCGTCGGGAACGATGGGCACGATGTTCTGGCCGATGTTCTTGTCGCGCGCGAGCGCCGACAGCATGCGCACGAAGGCCATGGTGGTCGAAATTTCGCGATCGCCGCTGTCTTTCAGCAAGGCATCGAAGATTTCCAGCCCGGGCACCACCAGTGGTTCGGCTTTATCGCTACGCACCGGCATGTAACCGCCCAGCTTTTCGCGGCTCGCGCGCATGTACTTCATTTCCTTGCTGTCTTCGGGAAACTTGTAAAACGGCGCGGCGGCAATTTCTTCGTCACTGACCGGAATATTGAATCGATCGCGAAACGCCTTGAGCGCATCCTCGCCCATCTTCTTTTGCGAATGCGTGATGTTCTGTCCTTCGCCGGCTTCGCCCATGCCGTAGCCCTTCACGGTCTTGGCGAGGATAACGGTGGGCCGGTCGACCGACTCGGTCGCCTCGGCGTAGGCCGCGTACACCTTGTGCGGATCGTGCCCGCCGCGGTTCAGGCGCCAGATGTCTTCATCGGACATGTCGGCTACCAGTTCCCGCGTCTCCGGGTACTTGCCGAAGAAATACTCGCGCGTGTAGGCGCCGCCCTTGGCCTTGCAGTTCTGGTATTCGCCGTCGACGGTTTCTTCCATCAGCTTCTGCAGCATGCCGCTTTCGTCTTTCGCCAACAGGTGATCCCAGTAGGAACCCCACACCACTTTTATCACATTCCAGCCTGCGCCGCGGAACACGGCCTCCAGTTCCTGGATGATCTTGCCGTTGCCGCGCACCGGACCGTCGAGGCGTTGCAGGTTGCAGTTGATGACGAAGATCAGGTTGTCGAGGTTTTCGCGCGCGGCCAGCGAAATCGCGCCCAGCGATTCGGGTTCATCCATCTCGCCATCGCCCATGAAGGCCCATACCTTGCGGCCCTGCTCCGGCTGAATACCGCGATCCTCGAGGTATTTCATGAAGCGCGCCTGGTAGATCGCCATCAGCGGACCGAGGCCCATGGATACGGTTGGGAATTGCCAGAAATTCGGCATCAGCCATGGATGCGGATAAGACGACAGCCCATCCTTGGTAAGCGCTTCCTGGCGGAAAGACTTGAGCTGTTCTTCGCTGATACGCCCCTCGAGGAAAGCACGGGCATAGATACCGGGCGCCGAATGACCCTGAAAAAACACCAGGTCGCCCATGTTTTCGTCGGTCGGTGCACGGAAGAAGTGCATGAAGCCGACATCGTAGAGCGTTGCGGCCGAGGCAAAGCTGGCGATGTGACCACCGAGTTCGCTCGATTTTCGATTCGCGTGCACCACCATCGCGGCGGCATTCCAGCGGATTACCGAACGCAGGCTGTGCTCGATGGCCTGGTCGCCCGGAATGGGGCGTTGCTGCGACTCGGGGATGGTGTTGAGATAGGCCGTCGTTGCCGAAAACGGCAGGTACGCTCCCGAACGTCG
>Ga0209536_100006993_pt1 | contig 17149 bp, 14 predicted proteins | sample DeeMarSeWOR28_12_FD_187461 | JGI IMG/M metagenome (GOLD analysis project Ga0209536, IMG submission 187461) | Marine sediment microbial communities from White Oak River estuary, North Carolina - WOR-2-8_12 (SPAdes) (version 2) | ecosystem: Environmental > Aquatic > Marine > Intertidal zone >... | reverse complement strand
GAGCGCGCCCGTTCGCATCATTACGCGAACTTAATGATGCCGGCGGGAGCGAATGGGAACCGGAGTCGGCGGCGGTCGACGCCGCCGGAGAACCCGATGCTCAGAACGCGTTGATGCCGGTCAGCTCGCGCCCGATCGTGAGCTGGTGGATGGTCTCGGTGCCTTCGTAGGTGATCACGCTCTCGAGGTTGAGCGCGTGCCGGATGGGCACGTACTCGGCGCTGATCCCGGCGCCGCCGAGAATGTCGCGGGCATCGCGCGCGACGTCGAGCGCCGCGCGGCAGTTGTTCCACTTGGCGAGCGACACCTGCGACGGCGTCATCGCCCCCTGGTCCTTGAGCCGGCCGAGCTGCAGCGAGAGCAGTTGCGCCGCGGTGATCCTGCGCGCCATCTCGGCCAGGCGGATCTGGATGGTCTGGGTGGCGGCGAGCGGCCGGCCGAACAGGATTCGGTCCTGCGTGTAGTCGAGCACCTGCGCGAGACAGGCCTGCGCCGCGCCGATGACGCCCCAGGTGATGCCGTAGCGCGCCTGCGTCAGGCACGAGAGCGGGCCCTTCAGTCCCACGACCCCGGGCAGCACGTTCTCCTCCGGGACGACCACGTCCTCGAGGAAGATGGCGCCCGTCGCCGAGGCGCGCAGGCTGAACTTGCGCTCGATCTCGGGCGTCTCGAAGCCTGCCATGCCGCGCTCGACGATGAAGCCGCGGATGCCTTCCTCGGTCGACGCCCACACGACCGCAAGGTCGGCGATGGGCGAGTTGGTGATCCACATCTTCGAGCCGTTGAGCACCCAGTCGCCGCCGCGGCGCCTCGCCCGCGTCTTCATGTTCGCCGGGTCGGAGCCGCCGTGAGGCTCGGTCAGGCCGAAGCAGGCGATGAGCTCGCCGGTGGCCATGCGCGGCAGGAACCGCTGCTTCTGCGCCTCGCTGCCGTAGGCGTGGATCGGGTACATGCAGAGCGAGGACTGCACGGAGACGAAACTGCGGATGCCCGAGTCGCCGCGCTCGAGCTCCTGGCAGATCAGCCCGTAGGCCACGGCGTTCATTCCGGCGCAGCCGTAGCCTTCGAGGGAGGAGCCGAGCAGGCCGAGGGCGGCGAGTTCGGGTACGAGCTCGCGCGGGAACGTGTGGTTCTCGAAGTGCTCGCGGATGACGGGCAGCACGCGCTCGTCGACGAGCCGCCCGACCGAGTCCTGCACCATCCGCTCCTCGTCGGAGAGCAGCGAGCGGACGTCGTAGAGGTCGAGCGGGTCGAGCCGGCGCCGCGAGGCAGCTGCCGGTGCCCGCGAAGATGTGTCCGGCATGCTCAGGCGGCCGGCTCCGCTTCGGGCTGCACCGGCGCCATTCCGACGGCCTCCCTCAGCTCGCGCACCAGGCGATCGGCCTCGAGCCCGCGGGCCACGGCGCCTTCGAGGTTGCCGGCGTCGAAGGCCTCGCGTGCCTGCCCCCACGCGTCCACTGCCAGCTCGAGCCCATCCCGGGCCTGTTCGAGGGTCTCCTGGCCGACGCCTTCCGGAAGCCGGCGGGCGGAGGAAAGCTCCGCGACGCGGGACTCCAGGCCGGCGACCAGATCCGGCAGTTCCGCCTGCAGGCGTTCCCAGTCGACGGCAATTTCCGCTGCCAGGCGGTCGCGCGCGGCGGTGGCGGCCTCACTGAGCTCGCGGGCGCGGGCGGGCAGTTCCTTCGCGATGGCGAGCGCGTCCTCGTAGCGCTCCTCGCCGAAGGCCTTGCGCGCCTCGTCGAGGCGCACCTTCACTTCCGCGTACCGGTTCGGCACGTACTTCTGTGCCTGCTCGTGCACGGCTGCAAGCGCGGACTCCGCGGCATCGATCGCTGTGGCCGCCGGGTCTTTCTGCGAGCACGCGCCAAGCACGACCGACGCGGTCACCGCGAGGAGAATGGCGCGTACGCTGCGCATGGGCGGGGTGTCTCCCTCGTCAGCTCTCGGGCAAGCTCAGCCTGCGCCGGACATGCCGAGCGCCTGCATCGTCGAGTCGATGACCTGCTTGACCTCGCGCGCAGCCGTCACCGCGTCCTCGTACTTGCCGGCGTTGCCCGCCTCGCCGGCCTGGCCCCAGGCTTGCTTGGCCGCGTCGAACGAGGCGACGAGCTCCTTGAACTCGTCCCGGTTGAGCCCCTTCGGCGTGCCGCCGCGCGTGGTGTAGCGCACGATCTGCTTGTCGACTGCGGCGATCTGGCCGGGGATGGCGTTCGCCATCTCGCCCCACTCCTCGGTCATCTTCTTGGCGAAGTCGGCCTTGGCGATGATCGCGTCCGCCTGCAGCTTGCGGACGGCCGCCGCCGCCTTGGGTGCGCCGGTGACGACCGCCTTGTAGTCGCCCGCGTCGTAGCTCGACTTGAGCCCTGCCAGTTGCGCGGACACCTCCGCGTACTCCTCCGGCATGTACTTCTCGGCCTGCTCGCCGAACTTGGCGAGTGAGCCCTCGAGCTCGGCGAGCGCCTTCTCGGCGGGCTCCTTCTGGCTGGCGCAAGCAGCTGCCAGAACGGCGACGGCCACGACCATGAACCGGGTCACGTGCTTCGGGCGGAACATGAGCGACTCCTTGGGAAACGGCGGCATGTTGCAGGCCGGGCCCGCTCAAGCGGGCCCGAATCCAGTCCGCAAGAGTAGCGAGTTTGGCCCGCGGGCGCATCCCGGAAGGCCGGAAGGCGCACGGCAGCCGCGTCAGCCGCGGGCGGCCGTCGCCCGGGAGGCGGCGACGCTGGCGCCGAAGTGCGGGCGTGCCCACGCCAGGATCGCCAGGGCGGCGAAGCCGGCCAGGGTGGCGACGACGGTGATCGAGTAGCGCAGCATGGACTCATCCTGGAAGTAGTAGTCGGTCAGCGCCGCGACCGAGGTCGGTCCCACGCCCAGGCCCACGATGCTGATCACGAAGTAGAACAGCGCCGACACCGTGGCGCGCATGTCGCTTGGGGCCACCCGCATGAGCGCCGCGGAGGCGATGGTCGTCGGCATGGCCCCGCCGACGGAGGCGGGCACGAGAAAGAGCAGCGACAGCCAGGGCGAGGGCATCAGGGCAAACAGCGCGTAGCCGGGAAGCAGGAGCGCGACGCCGGCCAGCCCCGCCCTCAGGTAGCCGTCGTCGTAGCGCCGCGACCACCGGTCCGCGAGCCAGCCGCCGAAGAAGGCGCCGAGCGGACCGAACACGATCAGGATCAGCCCGTACCAGAGGCTGACCTGGCCGATGCTCCAGTCGTAGCTGCGGCGGAAGTGCTCGGGGATCCAGCCGATGATGCCGTAGGCCATGATGGTCAGCACCGACATGCCGAAGTAGATGCCGGAGTAGGTGCGCCAGTTCGCGAACAGGTGGGCCAGCGCCGGCCGGAGCGACCAGTCGCCCGTCCCCGGATGCGCCCGTGACGTCGGCCCACATCGCCGCGGCTCGCGGACCGTGAGCATCAGCAGAGCGATGGGCAGGCCCGGCAGCGAGACCAGGACGAACGCCGCCTGCCAGGGCCGCAGCGCGCCGATGAGCGGCAGCGTGACCGTCTCGGTGCCGCTCACGAGTTCGATGATGGTGCCGCCGACGAGCAGGGCGATGCCGCTGCCGATGGCGATGCCCGTGGAGTACACGGCGATCGCGCGGCCGAGCCGCTCGCGCGGGAAGTAGTCGGTGATCATCGACAGGGCGGAGGGGGACAGGGCGCCCTCGCCGAAACCCACGCCCATGCGTGCCAGGAACAGCTGCCCGTAGCTGCGCGCCAGCCCGCAGGCCGCGGTCATCACGGTCCAGACCAGGATGCCGGCGAGGATGATGTTGCGGCGGTTCAGCCGGTCGGCCGCGATCGCGATGAGGAAGCCGAACACGGTGTAGAAGAGCGCGAAGGACAGCCCGATCAGGTAGCTGACCTGCGTGTCGGTGAGCCCGAGGTCCTGCTTGATGGGCCCGATCATCAGCGTGATGACCTGCCGGTCGATGAAGGAGCAGACGTAGGCGAGGGTGAGCAGCGTGACGACGTACCAGGGGTAGGCGGGGCGCCAGGCTTGCCCGCCGCCCTCGGCCTGCGCGCTGCCGGCGTTCAAGGAGACTGCTCCTCCGGCGACGGCGGGGCCCTGAGGCCCGTCGCCAGGTCGTCGAACAGGATCATGGCCGCGCGCGGGTCCGTCTTGAGCGCGGCTCCGGCCTCGCGGTCCACGAGCACGTTGACCACCGCCGGCCGGTCCGCCGCGAAGGCCGCATCGAGCGCCGGCCCGAGCGCGGAGTCCTGCTCGACGCGGAAGCCGACCCCGCCGAAGGCCTCTCCCAGCCGCTCGTAAGGCAGCGGGTCGAGCTCCGTATTGAGGCTTCGGCCGATGGCCTTGCGCTGCCCGTGCAGCTCGGTGCCCCAGGCACCGTCGTTGCACACGACGGTCACCAGCCTGAGGCCGGCGCTGGCCGCGGCATGGAGCTCGGCCGGGTAGAAGCCGACGGAGCCGTCGCCCGTCACGAGGACCACGCGGCGCAGCGGCGCCTCGCCGGATTCGGCCATCTCTCTTGCCGCCGCCGCCGCACCGACGGCGAGCGGCGTGCCGATCCCCATGCCGCCGAGCGGGTAGTGATCGAGGAAGCCCGGCGCGCGCCGGATGCGCAAGGCGCCGTACATCCAGTTCTGCACGTCGGCGCCGTCGCCGACCACGATGTCGTCGGGCTCGAGCCGCTGCATCAGGGCGCGCCCGAGGCGCAGGGGATGGATCGGGTCGCTTGGGGCCGAGGCGACGGCCAGCAGGAACTTGATCCGCTCGTGCAGCGCGGCCCGCAGCCATTCCTTCTTCGGCGGGCCGGCGTAGCGGCGTTCCGCCAGCGTGTCGGCGAGCGCCTCGCAGAACCGTCCCGCATCCGCGGCGACGGGCACGTCGATGCGGCGGTTGCGGCCGAGCTCCTCGGGCTCGATGTCGACCTGGACGAAGCGTGCGTCCGGATCGAAGCGCGGCGGCAGACCGTAGCCGAGCCGCTGCTTGAGTCGCGCGCCGACGACGAGCACGACGTCCGCCAGCCGGGCCGCGATCTGCGCCATCGGCCAGTTGAAGCTGCGATCCCAGTCTTCCGGAACGAGCCCGCGCCCCAGACCGTTGCCCGCGATGCTCAGGCGGAACTCGTCGTGCAGGCGCTGCAGGCCGGGACCGGCCCGGCCACGCGTGGCGCCGGCTCCGCAGATGACGAGCGGACGCCGCGCAGTGGCGATCAGCTCCGCCGCAGCGCGCACGCTGTCGGGATCGGGCCACGGACGGGACGCCGCCGGCGCGGGGCCGGTTGCGGGGGCCGCCTCCGACGCGTCGACGGGGGCGGCGAAGAACGCCTGCGGCACCTGCAGCAGCACCGGGCCGGGCCGGCCGGACAGCGCGTGACGGCAGGCGGTGTCGACGTAGTCCGCGAGGCGGGAGGCCGAAGGCACGGTGCGCGACCACTTCACGACCGGTGCGGCCAGGGAGAGCTTCAGGCTGTCGTACTCGGCGTCGGCCTCGGTCCACGAGTCGGGCATGCGCGCGACCAGCACCAGCACGGGCGAGGCGGCGTGGAAGGCGGTGGCGAGACCCATGATCGCGTTGGGCAGGCCCTGGTCGGCGATGACGAGCGCGACGCCGATGCGGCCGGTGATGCGCGCGTAGCCGTCGGCGGCGCCGACGGTGCCGGTCTCGTGGCGCCCTCCGACGATGCGGAAACCGTCGCGGTCGAGCGCGTCGAGCAGGTGGGTGTGCGAGGCGCCGGCCAAGGCGAACACGGTGCGCGAGCCGTAGCGCGCCAGCGTCCGGCTGACTACCATACCGCCGGTGACCGATTCCGGGCTCATCGCATCTCCCCCTCCACGCGACAGCGCAACATAGACCACGCGATGCGCGTTGCCTACCACCCGGACTACTGCATCGAGCTGCCGCCGACCCATCCCTTTCCGATGGGCAAGTATCCGGGCGTGCACCGGCTGCTGCTCGAGGAGGGCGTGATCGATGCCGGCGACGTGATGCGCCCGGAGCCCGCACCGCGCGCGCTGCTCGAGCGCGTCCACGCCCGCGAGTACCTGGACAAGCTGGAGACGGGGACGCTGTCGCCGGCCGAGGTGCGCCGGATCGGCGTGCCCTGGTCGGCGCGGCTGTGGCGCCGCTCGCGGCTTGCCACGATGGGCACCGTCCTGGCGGCCCGTGCCGCACTCCAGGACGGCCTGGCCGGCAACCTCGCCGGTGGCACGCACCACGCGTTCGCCGACCGGGGCGAGGGCTTCTGCGTGCTGAACGACGTCGCGATCGCCGTGCGGGCGTTGCAGCAGGAGGGGGCAGCCGGGCGGTTCGTCATCGTCGACCTGGACGTGCACCAGGGCAACGGCACGGCGGCGATCTTCGAGTCGGACCCCGACGTCTTCACGGTGTCCGTGCACGGGGAGCGCAACTACCCGCTCGCCAAGATGCGCTCGACGGTCGACGTGGGTCTCGCGGACGGCCTCGGCGACGCCGAGTATCTCGAGACCCTCGAGCGCGTGCTGCCCGATGCGCTCGACCGGGCGAAGGCGGAGCTCGTCTTCTACCTCGCAGGCGTCGACCCCGCGGCCGGCGACCGCTACGGCAAGCTGGCGCTGACCGAGGCCGGCCTGCGCGCCCGGGACCGGTGCGTGGCCGCGGCGTGCCGGCAGCGCGGCCTTCCCCTGGTCCTGCTGCTGGCCGGCGGCTACGCGCCGACGCCCGAGCGGACGGCCCGGCTGCACGCCAACACCTTCATCGAGGCCGCGGCCGAGTTCGGCGCCGCGACCGCGCCCCTGCCCGAACGCGCTGCGCGGTACCGGCCTCGGTGAATTCTTCATCAGGAGCCCGACGCAGGAGGACATCGAGCGGCTCGTCCGCCAGCCGCCTTTGACCCGGGTCAATGACCTCCCGGCCCTGCCCGTCCAAGCTGGCACGGGGCCGATGTGGACCTGTCGACGAGCGACCTGGATGCGCGGGCATCGCAATGACGCACTTCTGCGAGCCGTTCGGGCGGTGATCCTGGCCGCGGCCCCGGTTGCCGCGCTCGCCTCTGAGGGCAGCCTGCCCGAGTTGCCGATGGTCACCGTGGTCGGCAAGGTGGAACAGCCGCTCTCCGAGACTGCCTCCACGGTCTCGCTGATCGACGCCGGGCAGATCGCCGCGATGCTCGCCAATGACGCCCGCGAGCTGTTCCGCTTCGAGCCCGGCCTGTCCGTCGGCGGCGATCCCAATCGTTTTGGCCTCGGGGCGGTGAGCATCCGGGGCCTGGGGGGCAACCGCGTCCTGGTCCAGACCGACGGGGTGCCGGCACCGGCCGGCTTCGCCGTCGGCAGCTACAGTGACACCGGGCGGCCCCTGACGGACCTGGGCTTCGTCGAGCGCGTCGAGGTGCTGCGCGGGCCGGCGTCGAGCCTCTACGGCAGCGACGCGCTGGCCGGCGTGATCGCGATCTCGACCGTCCGTCCGCACGACCTGATAGGGACCGGCGCCGGCCTGGCGACGACGGCACGCGGTGGCTGGTCCAGCGTGGACGGGGGCTGGTACTCCAGCGTGCTCGGCACGGGCCGCTGGGGCGCGACGTCGGTCCTGCTGGGATACGGCGCGCGCCGAGCCGAGGCGGCGGACATCGCAGCGCACGTCGAACCCAACCCGACCTCGACCGGGCGGGACACGGCCCACCTGCGCCTGGAGCACGACACGACGGCCGGACCGCTCGGTCTGACGGCCACGTTCGACAGCACGCGCCGCGTCACCGACGTCGACTCGCTGGAACTATCGGGCGGGCGCTTCGCCAACACCGTCCTCCTGCGTGGCGACGACCGCAACGAGTCGCTGCGCGTGGTGCTCGACCAGTCGCTGGACTCGCCCTTCGGGCTCGACCGCGGGAACTGGCGCGTGTACTGGCAGCGCGGCGAGGTGGACCAGTTCACGGACGAGGAGCGGCGCCGCAGCTCGCGCGCGGCGCCGCTGGCGATCGAGCGGCGCTTCCTCTACCAGGACACCATCGCGGGCGGCGAACTGGCACTGGCACACACGATCGCCGCCGACCATCGCCTCGTCGGCGGCATCGAGCTGAGCCGCTCGCGTGTCGAGGAACTCCGCGATGGCCTGCAGACGGATCTCGACACGGGCGAGTCCACGAACGTCCTGCTGGGCGAGACGATGCCGGTCCGGGACTTCCCCATCTCGGAAGTGAGCAAGGCCGGACTGTTCCTGCAGGACGACTGGCGGCCGGGGCAGGGCCCGATCGGAATCATCGCTGCGTTGCGCGCCGACTGGTACCGGCTCGACCCGCGGCCGGACGACACGTACCGCGAGGACAACCCCGCCCAGGTCCCGGTCGAGTTGGACACGTTCTCCGTGTCGCCACGTCTCGGGCTGACCTGGCGGATCGGCGAGACCGCGACCGGATTCGTTCAGTACGCTCACGGCTTCCGCGCACCACCCTTCGAGGACGCGAACATCGGGCTCGATCTGCCGCAGTTCAACGTTCGCGCGATACCGAACCCGGACCTGAAGCCCGAGCGCAGCGACAGCGTCGAGCTCGGGCTTCGGCTGGAGGATCACGCCGTTTCGGGCAGCCTGAGCGCGTGGTTCGGGCGTTACCTCGATTTCATTCAGACCAAGGTCAACCTGGGGCCCGACCCGGAGACCGGGGTCATCCTGTTCCAGTCGCAGAACCTGGATCGCGCGGAGATCTGGGGCGTCGAGGCGGCCCTCTCTTTCGCGCTCGGCGCGGCCTCGGCGCGGCTCGACGACTGGACCCTGGACTTTTCTGCCGCCTACGCCCACGGCGACGATGCGGTGCGCAACGTGCCGCTCGATTCCATCGAGCCGACGCGCGCGGTCCTCGGGCTGCGGTACGACGCGCCAGGCCGGCGAGTCCGCCTCGGGCTGTTCGCGACCGCGGTTGCTGCGAAGCGCCGCGTCGACCCGACCACGCCCGACCCGCTGCGTCTGGACGGATTCTTTACCCTGGACGCCACGGCTGGCTGGACGCTTTCCGAGAACTGGCGCGTCGACGCCGGCGTGTTCAACCTGACGGATGCGTCCTACCTCGAGTGGGCCGACGTCCGCGGACGCCCGGCGGGAGACCCGCTCCTGGACTATTACCGGCGTCCGGGCAGGAACTGGCGCCTGACGGTGACCGCCAGCTGGTGACGGCGGGGCGACCCTCCTCAATCCGGGAGGGCGACCGGCCGGACCGTGGGCCCGAGAGTATCCGGCCGTCTTGAAGTCGAACTCGACCCCGTCCCGGGTGATCGCGGGGATCAGCGACGCCTGCAGCCGGGAAAGAAAGAGGGCGGCTCCCGATGGGAGCCGCCCCCGGCGCGGTCGGAATGACGGCTACGGAAAGGAAGGCGTGACCGCCACCCCTGCCATCAATAGATGTCTTCCGTCGTATTCCGGACGTTGAACTTGCCTGTCGGCGTGACGATCCGCGGGTCGTCGATCACGGCCTTGAGGGTCAGCGTCCTGTCGTCCACCACGACCAGGGCCGAGCGCTGTTCCTTGCCGTTCCACACCGAGAACCACACCTCGTCGCCAGCGGCGTTGAACTCCGGCTGCACGACCCGCTTCGGGCCCTCGCCGACGTTCGCCCACTCTGCGATAGGCAGCACCTTGTAGCCTGCGTCCGGGTCGGCAACGTCGAACACCGCGACGCTCTGGCTGATGGCCGGGTCGGGGTTCAGCGGCGTGTCCACGTACAGGTGCTTCGACTTCGGGTGCGACTTCACGAACAGCGAGCCGCCGCCCTGTCCCTTGAGCACGCGCACCACCTTCCAGGCGTGCTGCGGGTGCTTCTCCGGGTCGGTGCCGAGGTAGGTGACCTTCTCGTTGCCGAGCGCGCTCGTGACCCACACCGGCCCGAACTCGGGGTCGACCAGGTTGGCGCCGCGACCCGGGTGCGGGATCTTGTCGACGTCGACCAGTGCCTCGAGGTCCTGATCGCGCGAGTCGACGACGGCGATCTTGTTGGACTGGTTGGCCGCGGTGAGGAAGTACCGCTTGGTGGAGTCCCAGCCGCCGTCGTGCAGGAAGCGCGCCGCACCGATGGTGGTGACCTTGAGGTTCTCGACGTCCTCGTAGTTCACCAGCAGGATCTGGCCCGTCTCCTTCACGTTGACGATCCACTCCGGGTGCTCGTGCGAGGCCACGATCGCTGCGACGCGCGGCTCGGGGTGGTACTCCTGCGTGTCGACCGTGACGCCGCGGGTCGAGACGATCTTCAGCGGCTCGAGCGTCTCGCCGTTCATGATCGTGTACTGCGGCGGCCAGTAGGACCCGGCGATCGCGTAGCGATCCTCGAATCCCTTGTACTTCGAGGTCTCGACCGAGCGCGCCTCCAGGCCCACCTTGATCTCGGCCACGATGTCGGGCTTCTCCATCCACAGGTCGATCAGGTCGATCTTGGCGTCGCGGCCGATGGTGTAGACGTAGCGCGCGGAGTGGGACAGGCGCGAGATGTGCACCGCGTAGCCGGTCTTCAGGATGCTGACGATCTCCTTCGTGTCGCCGTCGATCAGCGCCACCTCACCGGCGTCGCGCAGCGTCACCGCGAAGATGTTGTCGGTGTTGTAGCCGTTCATCTTCTTCTTCGGCCGCGCTTCCGGCGGCACCAGCACCTTCCAGCTCGCCTTCATCTCGGGCATGCCGAACTCCGGCGGCGTGGGCGGCACGTGCTGGACGAAGCGCGCCATGATGTCGACTTCCTCGGCCGTGAACTCGCCCGAGGTGCCCCAGTTCGGCATGCCTGCCGGCGAGCCGTAGTTGATGAACACCTTGAGGTAGTCGGTACCCCTGGCCTGGGTGACGTCCGGCGTGAGCGGCTTGCCGGTGGCGCCCTTGCGCAGCACGCCGTGGCAGCCGGCGCAGCGCTCGAAGTAGATCTGCTTGGCGTGGTCGAACTCGGCCTGGGTCATGTTCGGCGCGCCCGGGGAGATGACCATCTGCATTTCGCCGGCGGCCTCGCCCATCGCGGACGGGGCGCCCGCGTACTTCATCTCGGCCACGGTCGTGGCCGGGTGCTCGGTCGGCGACTCGGCCGTCTTTGCCGGTGCCGGGCCGCCGCGCACTGCAGCGACGTCCGCCGCGGTGACGACGCCGAAGTCATTGCCCCAGCTGTTCATCACGTGACTCAGGACGTCGGCGATCTCCGCGTCCGACAGCTGCGTCATGGGCGGCATGACGGAGTTGAACTCCTTGCCGTTGACGGTGACCGGCCCGGTCAGGCCGTGCAGCACGATGCCGATGGCCCGCTTCGGGTCGGCCTTCAGGAAGTCGGAGCCGGCCAGCGGCGGGAACGCGTTCGGCAGTCCCTTGCCATCGGCCTGGTGGCAGGCGATGCAGGCGGCGGCATAGACCCTGGCGCCGCTACTGGCCGCCGCGACCTCGGCCTGGTGGACCGTGGGCGCGCCGCTCTTCGGATCGGGGGGCTGCTGGGCGGTCGCGTCGGCCGCGATCAGGCAGCAGGCCGCTCCCAGCGGGAGCAGGAAGGAATGCCGCAACATCTCGAGTCCTCCGGGTCGTCTTCAACGGGCCCAGTGGCCCGCCTTCCCCGGAGGTTAGGGGTCGGTCGGGCGAGGCGCCTTGATGCGGGTCAACCGGGGGCCGGGCGGGCGGCTACATGTCGTGGTGGATCAGCCGGTCGAGGTCCCGGATGACGATGTCGCGCCCGTCGGACTCGATGAGGCCGGCGTCGGAGAGGGCGCGGGTCAGGCGTGAGAGCGTCTCAGGCTTGATGGAGAGCTGCGATGCCAGCATCTGCCGGGTCTCCTCGAAGTGCACCCGCAGGGCCCCGTCCTCGTCGCGCACGGCGCGGCGCGCGAGGTGGCGGATCAGGCGGTTGCCGGCGCTCTCCAGCGTGAGTTCCTCGATCTCCTGCACCTGGGCGTGCAGCCGCTGGCTGAAGGCACCGAGCAACCGCAGGCAGGTCCCGGTGTCGTCCTTCAGCGCGGCGAGAAAGTCCGCGTTCGGGATGGAGATCAGGGTGGTCGCCTCGGTCGCGCCGGCCGAGACGGGGTAGATCGGCCCCTGCATGAACATCACTGCCTCGGCGAAAGACTGGCCGGGGTTGACCAGCGCCAGGATCTTCTCGTCGCCGCCGCGCGACTGGAGGAACAGCCGGACCTGTCCTTCTGCGACGATGAAGAAGGCGCGCGCGCGGTCGCCGCGCTGAAACAGGACCTGCTGGGGCTCGATCTTCACCAGCTGGGCCGCAGCGGTGATCCGCTGGAAGCGGGCGTCGTCGAAGGCCACGAACAGCGGGTGGTTGTGCAGCAATTCGCGAATTTCGATGCGCGCGAGCATCTCGCGATATTACCCGTTTCCGGCCTCCGGCGGCCCGCACAGCGCTCCTCGGGTCGCTGCTTGACGTCGGTCAATGCCTGTTCCTGGCGAGGGCTGGACACTCGCGACCGGGACGGCCGGATTCCCCTCGATTCCCCGGCCAACCGGAGACAAGAATGCACTCGACGCGAAAACTGTGGGCCGTCCTCGGCCTGACCATGCTCGTTTCCTTTTCGATCCTCGGCTTCATGGGCCGCGAGATCTACCTCACCAAGCCCCCCATCCCGAGCGAGGTCCGCTCGGCCGCGGGGCAGGTACTGTTCACGGGCGACCAGATCCTGACGGGCCAGCAGGTGTGGCAGTCGATCGGCGGCCACCAGGTCGGCTCGATCTGGGGCCACGGCAGCTACGTCGCACCCGACTGGACCGCCGACTGGCTGCATCGCGAGGCCATGGCGATGCTCGACGCACGCGCCGGTCGCCTCGGCGCCGGCGGCTACGACCGGCTCGACGCAGCCGGCCGCGCGGCCCTGCGCGCAGAGCTGGGCGTGGAGATGAAGAGCAACACGCTGGACCCCGACTCGCTGGTCGTGACGGTCGGTCAGGAGCGTGCCGCGGCCATCCGCGCGGTGCTGTCGCACTACGACAGCCTGTTCTCGGCTGCCCCGGAGACCGCGACGCTGCGTGAGCAGTACGCGATCCACGACAACCCGGTGCCCGACCCGGCGCGCCGCCAGGCGCTCGGCGCCTTCATCTTCTGGTCGGCCTGGGCCGCGGTGACGAACCGTCCCGGGGACACGGTCACCTATACCAGCAACTGGCCGGCCGAGCCGCTGGTCGGCAACTCCCCGACCTCGCCCACCTACATGTGGACCTTCGTCAGCATCTTCCTGCTGCTCGCGGGCGTCGGTGCGCTCGTCTGGTACCACGCGGCGATCGCCGGCAAGGAGCCGGCACCCGAGGTTCCGGCCAGCGATCCCCTGCAGAACCTGGCACTGACGCCGTCGATGCGCGCCAGCATCAAGTTCTTCGTGCTGGCCGTGGCGCTGTTCCTCGCCCAGGTCGCGCTCGGCGGCATCACGGCGCACTACGCCGTGGAAGGGCAGGCGTTCTACGGCATCGAGCTCTCGCAGGTGCTGCCATACTCGCTCGCCCGGACCTGGCACACGCAGATCGGCGTGCTGTGGATCGCCACGGCCTGGCTGGGCACCGGACTGTTCATCGCGCCCGCGGTGTCGGGCAGGGAGCCGGCGCTGCAGCGCTTCGGCGTGAACTTCCTGTTCGTCGCGCTGCTGGTCATCGTGGTGGGCGCCTTCGCCGGCCAGTGGGTGTCGGTCATGCGCCAGAGCATGAGCCTCGACACGAACTTCTGGTTCGGCCACCAGGGCTGGGAGTACGTCGACCTCGGCCGCTTCTGGCAGGCGTTCCTGTTCGTCGGGCTGATACTCTGGCTCGTCCTGGTCGGCCGAGCCCTGTGGCCGGCGCTGCGCGCTCCCGGTGAGTCGCGCACGCTGACGGGACTGCTGTTCCTGTCGGTCGTAGCGATCGGCCTGTTCTACGGCGCCGGACTGATGTGGGGCAAGGCTACGCACCTCGCCATGGTCGAGTACTGGCGCTGGTGGGTCGTGCACCTGTGGGTGGAAGGCTTCTTCGAGGTCTTCGCCACGGCGGTCATCGCCTTCCTGTTCACCCGGCTGGGCCTGGTGCGTACCGCCACGGCGGTCAGCGCCGTGCTGTTCGCGACGGTGATCTTCCTGTCCGGCGGCGTGCTGGGCACGATGCACCACCTCTACTGGACCGGCACGCCGACGGCGGTGCTGGCCTTCGGCTCCGTCTTCTCCGCGCTCGAGGTCGTGCCGCTGGCCGTGATCGGCTTCGAGGCCTACGGCAACTACTCGCACGTGACCGCGCGGCCGTGGGTGGCACGCTACCGCTGGCCGATCCTGTTCTTCGTGGCGGTCGCGTTCTGGAACCTGGTTGGCGCCGGACTGTTCGGCTTCCTGATCAATCCGCCGCTGGCGCTGTACTACATGCAGGGCCTGAACACGACGCCGCTGCACGGCCACACCGCGCTGTTCGGCGTCTACGGCATGCTGGGCATCGGCCTGATGCTGTTCAGCCTGCGGCTGGTGCCGGCGCGGGGCGAGTGGGACGACAGGCTGGCGGCGCGCTCGTTCTGGGCGCTGAACGGCGGGCTCGGCCTGATGGCCCTGCTGTCGCTGGCGCCGGTCGGGCTGCTGCAGGTGAAGGCCGCCGTCGAGCACGGTTTCTGGTTCGCCCGCTCGCCGGAATTCCTGCACTCCGACCTGATCGAGACGCTGGTCTGGCTGCGCGTGCCGGGCGACGTCCTGTTCGCCCTCGGCGCGGTACTGCTGGCTCTCTTCTTCGCCAGGCTGTTCCTGGGACGGCGTGAGGCGCCGGTCGGGGCGCCGGCGAAGGAGCCCTCCGGCGCGTGAGCAGGTTCGGCGCATTCCAGGCGGCGCCGCATCGCATGATGTTCGTCGCCGGGATGCTCGCGGCGACGGCTGGCGGCCTGTGGTGGGCCGCCAGCCTGCTCGGCCGCTTGTGGCCGGCGCTCATGCCGCCGGCGCAGATCGCGCCGATCTGGGCGCATGCCTGGCTGATGGTGTTCGGCGTACTCGGGCCGTTCGTCTTCGGCTTCCTGTTCACCACTTTCCCGCGCTGGCAGAACGGCCCGGAGGTCCGGCGCGCCCTGTACCTGCCGGTCTTCGTGGCGCTCGCTCTGTCCATCGTGCTCGCACTCGCCGGGGCGATGGGTGCAGCGGCGGCGTTCCGGACCGGCGTGCTGCTCGCCTGCGCCGCCTGGCTAGTCGCCTGGGGCGTGCTGCTGTCCGTGATGCTGCGCGCGCAGGTCGTCGTGTCCCACGCGGTGGTCGCGGCCGTGGCCGTGGGCGTCGCCGCGTCGTCGCAGGTGACGTTCGCCGCCGGCCTGTGGCGCGACGACGCCGCCGTCCTGCACCTGGCGTTGCGCGCGGCGCTGTGGGGCGGGATCCTGCCGCTGGTCTATGCGGTGTGCCACCGCATGATCCCGTTCTTCACCCAGTCGGCAGTGCCCGTCTACACGATGGTGCGGCCCCTCTGGTGGCTGGTGGCGGTATCACTGCTGTTCCTGGCCCATCTCGCGCTGTCGCTGGCAGGGGCATTCGGCTGGCTCTGGGCGGTCGACGCGCCCGCGGCGGCGCTGACTCTCTACTGTGGCCTGCGCTGGCGACCGCTGACGGCCCGCAGGGTGCCGCTGCTCTGGACCCTGTACGTCGCTTACTTCTGGCTGCCGCTGGGACTGGCGTTGCAGGTTGCTGCCGACCTGTCGGTTGCGCTCACTGGCGACTGGGTGCTCGGGCGCGCGCCACTGCACGCACTCGGCATCGGCTTCCTCTCGAGCCTCGTGCTGGCGATGGCCAGCCGGGTCACGCTCGGTCACTCCGGCCGGCGGCTGATCATGGACCGGTTCACCCTGGCGTGCTTCCTGGCGCTGCAGGCGGCCGCGGCGCTGCGCATCGCCAGCGAACTCCTGCCGTTGCCGACGCTGCTGGTGCACCTGGCCGCGTGCAGTTCGCTCGCGTGGCTGGCGGGCATGGCGCCATGGTCGCTGCGCTATGCGAAGATGCTGGTCCTGCCGCGCGTCGACGGCCGGCCGGGCTGAACCGCATGCAGTATTTCGCCGCACATCATGCGCACGTGGCCTTCGTCGCGACTTCCATCGTGCTGTTCGTGCTGCGCGGCGGGCTGATGCTCGCGGATTCGCCGGCGCTCAGAAGGCCCGTGTTGCGCGTGCTGCCCCACGTCGTCGACACGATGCTGCTGGCGAGCGCGCTGTGGCTGGTGTCGGTGCTGCACCTGCCGTTCTTCCAGACCCCGTGGCTCGTCGCCAAGGTGCTGGGGCTGCTCGCCTACATCGGTCTGGGCAGCATTGCGTTGCGCCGCGGCCGGAGCCGGCAGGCGCGCGCGGCCGCCTTCGTGCTGGCGCTTTTCACGGTGTCCTGGATCGTGTCGGTGGCGGTCCTGCACCATCCGGCGGGTTTTCTCGGGCTGGTGGCCCGGGGCTGAAGCAGCGGAGCAGCGCATGGCGGCGATCATCTACACGCTCACGGGCATCATCCTCTACGTCGCGGCGGACTGGCTGCTGCGCCGGCTGGAGGAACGGGCCGGCCGCGTGTTCGGGAACCGCACGCTCATCTTCTTCGGGATCCTGCTCTCCATGGCCCTCGTCGCCTTCGCCATCATTCGCTCCGTCGTCGGGACCTGATCGGCGGTCTTCCCTGTTGCGTCGCAGAAATTGACCTAGATCAAGGCGGCCCTCGGTCCGCCGGCGCACAACTAGTGACGCCCGCAGAGGCGCCCCGCGAGGGCGCGGGAAAAGCGGGCTGCGAAGTCCGTTCGGGGGGGCTCATGAACGAAGACCAGCGCGAGAAGAACGACGCGCCTGAGCGCGTGCCATTCATGCAGCGGGTGTTGGACAACCCGTTCCTGCTGCTGTTCCTGGGAGTGGTCTTCCCGACCGTCCTCTACATCATCTGGGGAATCATGGAGCTGATCCAGATCCCCGTCGCACCCTGATTCCAGTCCGGGGGACACCCATGGCCATCACCTCTCCGAGCGAACGGCTCTGGTGGAAGACGCCGCTGCACCGTGTGGAACTGATCTGGATCCTGGTCGCCTTCTTATGGGGACTGGTGATGTTCTTCATGATGATCTACTGGCACGCGGCCGGCAGCCAGAACCTCTCGACCGAGACCTACAAGACCACGCCGAACGAGTTCTATGCCAAGGTCGAGGCGATGATCGGCGAGCACAAGGTGCGCGAGGCCGAAGGCCAGCCGGTCGTACGGCCGCCGCCGGGCGCGGACGTGTACATGGTGGGCCGCATGTGGCTCTGGTACCCGGTGCT
>Ga0209536_100006992_pt1 | contig 17150 bp, 7 predicted proteins | sample DeeMarSeWOR28_12_FD_187461 | JGI IMG/M metagenome (GOLD analysis project Ga0209536, IMG submission 187461) | Marine sediment microbial communities from White Oak River estuary, North Carolina - WOR-2-8_12 (SPAdes) (version 2) | ecosystem: Environmental > Aquatic > Marine > Intertidal zone >... | reverse complement strand
GGAATTCGCTGTTCAAGCTTCTGTCGACGCCACTGTGCAGCAACCTGTGACACAAAGGGCCGACAATGGGTGAAGAAACGCTTGTAGCCGGCACACAGGTAGTTCAAGCCTGCCTCTCCATCGGGCGTGCGAGCAAGGCGGTTTTTCGGACACTCACCATTACACATTGCCCGAACATCACATGCTCGACAGTATTCGGGCAAAGTCTCCAATTTGGCTCTTCCGAATGCTCTCTGAGCCGGGCTTTCGAGCAAATCTTCCAGCGACCTGTCCAGTATGTTTCCAATGCGGTGCTCCGAATCCACGAAATGATCACACGAGAAGAAGTCACCGTTGTGTTCGACGACCGGAACATCGCCACATACCGGTCGAAAGATGCAAAGCGAATGCTCCTGTCCGAATGCTGTCCTGGTGGCCTCCTCAAATATCTGAATCTTGATCCGCCCGATGTCCTGACTCACCCATTCATCGAAAATGGTGCACAGAAAGGTGCCCCAGGCATCCGACGGCACCGTGAGTGGGCTGACGCCGTCTTTGCTCTCTGGCTGAGGCTCAACCATAGGTAGGAAGCTCACGTAAGGTGCTTCGATCTGCTTGAAGAATCTGTATACGTTCGTGGGTTCCCGGACATTGTGAGCGTTGACCACACAGAGAATGTCACAATAGACACTGTGCTCTCGCAGGAGTTCGTATCCGCGCATTGCTTTCTCATGGCTGGGTTTGCCGTCTTTGGCTACGCGGCAGAGGTCATGCAGATCGCGGGGACCGTCCAGGCTCAACCCGACAACAAAGCCCTCAGACGCAAGAAATCGGCACCATTCCTCGTCGAGGAGAGTACCGTTGGTCTGAATGCCGTTTGCAATGCTCTGGTTTGATGGTTCGTGCTCTCGCTGAATCGCCACAATCCTGCGAAAGTATTCCAATCCCAACACGGTTGGTTCGCCACCATGCCAGGAAAAGCGGATGGGTGATCCGGGGCATGCATCGATGTGCTGGACAATATACCGTTCCAAGACGTCGTCGGGCATCCGAAACGACTTGCCCCCTGGATAGAACTGTTCCTTCTCAAGGTAGTAGCAATAGTGGCATGCCAGGTTGCATACGGAGCCGCTTGGCTTGGCGAAAACCTGAAAATCGTGAGAGACTTTGCCCAAATCTGGATCTTCCTGTGAAGTGAAGAGAAAGAGAGCCTGCCGAGGATCGACCCGACAGGCTCAGCTAGCTTATACTTCATTTACGTTGAACTACGTCTTCCGAAACTGCGGATAACCGTTGTACCGGTCATCTTCCAGTTCCACCTGGAGCCGGTCATCTCTCCGACAAGTTTTGCGCCTTCAAGTTTGCCGGCGAATCCCATTTCGAACTTCTGATCGCCGAACTCGAACACGACCTTGAAAGTCACTTTATCCCCTTGAAGGGTGACATTCTTGACTGGAACCGTTCCGTACAGTGCGCTCATGTCAGGGTTGACCCTCAGTCTCTGTTTGCGGGTGCCACGCTCGGATGTGGATTCGAGAATCCACGTGCCGATAAGGGAACCGCCTACTTGCTTTCCCTCGGCCGCGTTCTCTCCCCTATCAGACTTGATCAGACCGGAGAGCGTATCTTCCCGGATGGTTCCCTCAAAGGTCGATTCCCGCTCACGACCTTGATATGTGCTCTTTCTCTTGAAGGTCAGCATGCCCCGTTCGTATTGCAGGTCCGTGATCTCACTCTTGGCCCGTTGACTCTGCCATTGGGCAGTGAGTTTGCCTTCCTTGTCAACATTGACGATAAGCTTTGATGTGATTTCCCGGTCACCCATTTTGCGCTTCAATTCCCATGTCCCAACAGCACGGGGAATTCGCGGGCCTGGCTTGCCCTCGACTTTGTACCCTCCTCTGTCGCTCGACAACGTCCCGGAAAGTTTCCCATCTTGAATTGTGCCGGTGAACTTTGCGGTCGTCGTTTGACCGTCACGACCGCGACTGACCCGTGAGAAGCTGAGCCGACCGTCTTCGTACTTGAAGTCCTTCAGATCGCTTAGACTCATGAAACTGATCCACTGACCCGTACGATTTCCCTCGCTGTCGCGGGAAAAGGAGATTATCGCGTCCCTTTGCCTTTCGCCCGCCTGGTACTTGACCTGCCAGTCGCCGTACAATCCTCCTCTGCGGGGCTGAGCGCCGGCCTGCGATGAGTGAATGGTCAGAATCACCAGCGAACAACACAGGGCCGCCTTGAAGAATGTTTGACGTTTCATGATATGTACCTCCAATAAAAGTTGTCATCTACCAGTTGTTGTCTACGCGATCGACCTTCGATTGTCAATGAGAGAAGGGCTATCTGCAATTTGGCGCACAACTAAAGCGCCGACGCGATTGCCTGTCACAGCGAGCTCACCTCTGTCGGCTTTGATCACGCCGCTGAGCGCATGCTCCTTGATTTTGCCCTCGAAACTCGAATCAAACTCTCGATCCTGAATCTTGCTCTTGCGACCGAAGGTCAGCTCACCAGCCTTGAAATTAACTTTGCTTATTCCGTGTTGACCCCACTGACTCTTCCAGTCAGCGGTGAGTTGCCGCTGTTCATACGCCTTGACAATCAGATTGGTGGCGACATCTGGCGAGCCTCAATCGACCCGGTCGTTGACCTCAACGCCGACGGAATTGTTGACGCTGTCGACCTGTGCATCGTAGTTGACAACTGGATGACTGATGACCCCTTGTGTGACGTTGGACCGATGTCCCGGGGTGATGGTATCGTGGACGTGTAAGACCTAATCGTAGTTGCCGAGCACTTGTTTGAAGAACTTCCACCGGTTGAACCGGGCCAACAGCCCTCTTCTCCGGCTTGGTCGACGACGTCGGCATCTACAACCGGGCAGTGCACCCATAGTCATGAAATCCTTTGGCAAGGAAATCCATCCAACGGGCCGGCAGACTGTGGAGCTGCCGGCCCCCATCATCCCATGATGTCACTCCACTTTCTTCTCCACGTGCATTGAAAACTACGCGCGCCCGATAATTTTTTTCAGAATGCTTGCTTGGCCAAAAATCTGACATGTATTCGGACTCGATTTGGAAATACAGGGATTTGTAGTGACAAAACGGAGACACAGTGTCACACGCTAATCAAGGTGTCTGTGAGCTTCTTCCGGCTTGTTCCAAGCTTCGTGGAGGGTGACCGAAGACGCGCCAAAGCCAAAAGTGATAATCGCCAAAGATACTTCGATAGAGTTCAATCCATTCCACCTGCACTCAGCCCTCCGTGTTCACACGGCGTTTGCCAGCACCCCTCAGGAAATAAACGCAGCGACCATTCTGAGGAGAACACGGTTTATGCAACCATCGCACCTATCTTGCCCCTATACTTCCGTGCTGACGAGACGAAAGGACTTGCTGTATTCTGTTTTTCATGTCACATTTGACATGTCTAGGTGGTGTGTTATAGACTGAAGCTGTGCTTGACCCGGCAAAGGTAGTGGCCAAGGCGTGTGGGCATCCGTGAATTGTAAATCGGTCTGCAGAACACATCGTTTATGATTGAAGGATATGCCTCAAGGAGAAAGACTATGAAACGTAACCTGACGACTCCCTGGCTGCTGGTGATTCTCTTAGGTTCGTTGTGTTTGGCTCAGATGGACCAGCCAAAGGTCAAAGAAGACTTCAAGCGCTCGACCTTAAACCAACCCGGCCAGGATTACCCGCAGGTCAATTCCCAGGGCTACGCGCGATTCCGTATCGTGGCGCCCCATGCCCAAAGCGTGCGCGTGAGCCTGGGAGGACTGCAACGCGGCGGTTTCGCCCTTGACAAAGGCTTGGACGGCGTGTGGACGGGTGTCAGTCAGAAAACGCTGGACGAGGGCTTCCACTATTATCACCTCACGGTGGATGGGGGAACGTTTAATGATCCCGGCACCTTGAACTTCTACGGTTCCACACGTTGGGAAAGCGGCATCGAAGTTCCCGCTCATGACCGGGACTTCTACGTCCTCAAGGACGTCCCCCACGGGCGTGTGCAGCAGATTCTCTTCCCGTCCAGAAGCACCAACACCTCACGCAGGGCCTTTGTGTACACCCCGCCCGACTACGACAAGGACCTTACCCAGCGCTATCCGGTACTCTACCTGCAGCACGGCTGGGGCGAGGATGAAACTGCCTGGAGCAACCAGGGCCACTGCAATCTGATAATGGACAATCTGATCGCCGCAGGCAAGATCAGGCCCTTCCTCATCGTGATGACCTACGGAATGACCAACGAGATCCGCTTCGGTGGCCTCAGAAACTTCGATATCGGTCCCTTCCAGACGGTTCTCGTGGACGAGTTGATCCCCTACATCGATGCCAGTTTCAGTACGCTCTCCGATCAGCCTAATCGCGCCATGGCCGGTCTGTCCATGGGCGGAATGGAAACCAAGTCGATTACCCTGAAGAAGCTCGATAAATTTTCCCACATCGGCCTCTTCAGCGGCGGCTCCATCTCCCTGGATGATGTCAACAACACACCCGATTTCCGGGAGAAGGTCAAGCTGGTATTCGTTAGTTATGGCAGCCGTGAACTCGGCGGCAGATTCGGCAGACGCGGCGGTGATCCCAAGGTGAACACTGACGCGTTGAAAGAGGCCGGCATCAACAGTGTCTTCTACGTGTCCCCGGATACGGCCCACGAGTTCCTGTCCTGGCGGCGCAGCCTGCGCGAGTTTGCCCCTCTGCTGTTTAGACAAGGCTTGCCCCGTTCCCCTGCCCAGGCTGCAGTGAACGCACGCCCGGCCCCCGCACGAGGCGACACGCCTGCGCGAGGCGCACGCAGAGGTGGCACCAGAGCCGGATTCGGCGGGCCAATCGAACTGGGCCCGGACGACAAGCCCGTTTTTGACGATCCGCCCGTGGGGTATAGGGCGCGGCGTGAGAACATTGCGCACGGTCAAGTGGAGATGATTGAATACGATTCCCAGACCGTGGGAACGCGCCGCAAGATGCAGGTCTATACGCCACCCGGCTACAGCACTGACAAGTCCTACCCCGTCCTCTATCTGCTACACGGCATCGGCGGTGATGAATCCGAGTGGCAGCGCTTTTGCACACCCAACCTCATCCTGGACAACCTGATCGCAGACGGCAAGGCAGAGCCCATGATCATTGTCATGCCCAATGGCCGGGCCCAGAAAAACGACCGGGCCGAAGGCAATGTCTTTGCCAGCGCACCGGCCTTTGCCAAATTCGAGAACGATCTACTCAAGGACGTGATTCCCTCCATTGAGGCCCGTTACTCGGTGAAGGCGAACCGCGAACATCGAGCCCTGGCCGGTCTGAGTATGGGCGGTGGTCAGTCGCTTAACTTCGGCTTGGCCCATATGGACACCTTTGCCTGGGTGGGCGGCTTTTCCTCGGCCCCCAACACCAAGGCCCCGGCCGAACTCGTGCCGGATTCGGCAGCGGTGAAAGAGCAGTTGAAGCTGCTGTACCTCAGTTGCGGTAACAAGGACGGCCTGATCCGTATCAGCCAGCGAGTGCACAACTATCTCAAAGAACAGAACGTGCCGCACCTCTGGCACGTGGATTCCCACGGCCACGATGCCGACACCTGGGGCAAGAATCTGTATCACTTTGCCCGCCACCTCTTCAAAGACAGCGCTCAGCAGGAAGTACCTGCACTGAAAGAAGTTTTCAACGACCACTTCCTGATTGGCGGGGCTCTTAATCGACGCTTGGTCACAGGGCGGAGCCCCAAGGCGGCCGCGATCGCCGAGACACACCTAAACACTGCCACTGCGGAAAACGATATGAAGTGGCAACTCATCCATCCGCAGCTTGATCGCTACAACTGGCAACCGGCCGACGACTTCATGGCCTTTTGCGAAAAGAAGCAGATGGTTCCGATCGGTCACTGCCTCGTCTGGCACAGCCAGGTGCCGCGCCAGGTCTTTCGCGACGATGCAGACAAAGACTTGACACGTGACGCTCTGCTAGCTCGGATGGAGAACCACATCAAGACCGTTGTCGGCCGTTACAAGGGCCGCGTCAAGGGGTGGGATGTGGTCAATGAAGCCCTCAATGGCGACGGCACGCTGCGAAACACGCCGTGGCTGAGGATCATCGGCGAGGGCTCCGAAGACAAGCAGTACGACTACATTGAAAACGCCTTCCGGTGGGCCCACGAGGCCGACCCCGATGCCGAGCTGTACTACAATGACTACGGGCTCGAATCGTCAAAGGTCAAGTGCGATGGGGCGGTCGCAATCGTGAAGTATCTCAAGTCCAAGGGTGTTCGCATCGATGCCGTCGGCATCCAACTGCATGGCAGCCTGACTCACCCGAGCGTCGAGGGTCTTGAGTACGCGATCACTAGTCTGGCTGCTGCGGGCGTCAAGGTGATGATTACCGAGCTGGATATCCGAACACGGAGACGCAGGTATCGCGGCGCGGATATCAGCCAGGTCAATCGGGAGAGCACGAGGGACTCGAACGCAACCACGGCGGAAACTCAGAAGAAACTCGCGGAAAAGTACGCCGAGATTTTCTCCGCGCTGGTCAAGCACAAGAAGGATGTTACGCGCGTCACGTTCTGGGGAGTCTACGACGGGGCATCCTGGATCGGTGGCTCTCCTCTGTTGTTTGATCGGAACTACCAACCCAAGGAGGCCTTCTTTGCTGTGGTCAAGACCGCTCAGGAGAGCCAATAGATTCAATTGCAGAAGCGCGCATACCAGGCCCATCCCACGAGTGGGCACTGGGCATTACTGTCGCAATTTGATATATCTTTAAGATAATTGTCACCGTATAACTTTATAGACCGTTCATTCCGGTCGCAGAAGCATTCGGCAATAGGAGCGTCAAAATGGGAACTAAGTCAATCCTGCTATTGTTTCTACTGAACACATTCGTGGTCTCTCATTCGTTCGGCAGGGAAATTCCCTTGGTTTATGAGGTTGAGAATACGGGTGCGAACTTTCCCAAACCGGTTCTCCCCTCTCTCAGCGAACTCCCGACCATTCATCCTTTGACCGACCCTTTTGAGTGGTCCGACAGAAGCGGTCGCGACACCAGCTTCGCAAGTTGGAGTCGTCGCCGTGCTGAGATCAAAGTCGAGATCGAACATTACGAGATTGGACCCAAGCCCGCTCGTCCGCAAGACATTACTGCCAGCTACTCCAGGGGTAAACTCAGAGTGAATGTAACTGTCAATGGGAACACACTCACACTGACCTCGCCGGTTGCCCTCCCATCAGGGGACGGCCCCTTCCCGGCGGTGATCGGAATCGGTAGAGGTACAGGTAGCCTTCCGTCCAGCATCTTTACCAGTCGTGGGATTGCCACCATCGCATTCAACTTTGGGCAGGTCATGGCCCACACGCAAACCCGCGGCAAGGAACCGATCAACAAGCTCTACCCTGATCTTACCTACATGGGCGCCTACAGTGCCTGGTCATGGGGAGTCAGCCGCATCATCGATGGATTGGAGCTGGTATCGGCGGACCTCAACATAGATCTAAAGCACCTGGCGGTCACCGGTTGCTCCTTTGCCGGTAAAATGGCACTCTTTGCCGGGGCCTTTGACGAGCGCATCGCGCTGACCATTGCCCAGGAGCCGGGAGGTGGAGGGGCCGCAGCCTGGCGTGTCTCAGAGACCTTGGGGAATGTGGAAACCCTGGGTAGAACCAGTCATGCCTGGTTTATGGAGGACATGTTCAAGTTTTCCAATGCGGTTGCGAAACTGCCGCATGATCATCATGAGTTAATGGCCATGGTTGCGCCGCGTGCGCTGCTCGTGCTGGGCAATCCGGATTATGAATGGCTGGCGGAAGAGTCCGGCTACGTATCGTGCAGGGCCGCACACGAGGTCTGGAAGGCCTTTGGCGTACCTGATAGATTTGGGTATTCTATTGTGGCTGGACATATGCACTGCAGGCTGCCGGAGAGCCAATATCCCGAGGTAGAGGCCTATGTGGAGAAGTTCCTGTTGGGGAAAACGGGCGCGGATACGAACGTCATGAAGAGCCCATATGATGACGTTGACTGTGCTCGCTGGTTCGCGTGGTGGCCAAGCGGAGACCCTGCATTTCCCGAGCGAGATACCGCTGACAGCCAGATAATCTGCTTTGAACCTGAATGTGCCACGATCGGCGCAAACTGGAATACAAAGAAGGACGCCGGCGCTTCAGGTGGACACTATGTGACGGTTAGGCCCGATATGGAGAGTGTTGCGGCAGCGCCTGCCAAGAGCGAAGATCACATTGTCATCAATTTCAAGGCCAATAGCGATGCCACTTACTACCTGTTCGGACGCTTGAATTGTCCAACGGCCGATGATGATTCATACTGGATAAGCATGGACGATGGACCGTTTGCCATGGCGAATGGATTAGGTACCAACGGATGGGAATGGGTAAGAATCACCCGTCACGCGCTGACAGCGGGTCAACACACCCTTACGATTGCCTATCGAGAAAATGGAGCCTGGCTTGACAAGGTATGTATTTCGAGTTATCCCTATGCTCCGGAAGGAATGGGTAAAGATGCTGAAAACATGTGCGATCCAATTCAACAATAGGCTTAGTTGTCGTATTCTGGCCCTGACACTAACCGTACTCATGGCGTCTGCGCCGCTGCTTTTTACGGCCCCGCGCGTCTGGGGGGCGCCGCTGGCAACCTTGCGTCTTGCGCCGAAGCCGGTTGACCATTTGCCAGAGCGTCTGGCGCTAGGTCAGCCCACAGTGCCCTCCACCTATCAGGAAATCCCCTTCGTGGAAACAGCGGCCGAACCCAGGCTGACAGCGGCAGAGCAGGAGCGTGGCTACGTACTGTTCCACCGTCCCATCATGGAGCCCGTGTATCCGAATTCGAGGCCGCATGCTCATGAGCGATTGGAACGGCTTGTCGCGTTCGCGGCGCCCGGCGAGTTCGAGCCACTGACCTTCAGTCTCTACCCTGTCAGAGAGCTGCGCAGGCTCAAAGTACGCTGCTCGCCGTTGACTTGTGACGTCGGCGAGATTCCCTCTGCGAAGATCACCATTCGTCTTGTCACCTATTGGAACATCGGGTATCCGCGCTACACCTCGCGGTCCACGTATCGGCGTACGCCCGAACTGCTGGAACGCGTTACGGTTCATTCCTCCCCGGCTTACGAGTGCCAGCGCTACTGGCTGCGAATCCAGGTGCCGGACGACGCACAACCCGGCCTGTATCAGGGCACCGTATCCGTTTGGGACGATGGTTTCGACAGGGCGATTCAGATCCCCGTATCCTTGCGCGTTTTGACGTTCAAGCTTCAGCGAGATCCTGCCAAGCACTATTCGAGCTACTACTACTTGCGGAACCGAACCCAGTACGCAGGTAAACCCGATGCATTCATCCGTAAGGCGCTCTCCAACGAATACCAGGCCATGCTGGCCTACGGCCTGGACATGATGCCGACCCTGTATCTTGGCAGCACGGACGGGCGCACCATCACTCTGTCTTACCCCGATGAACTCAATCGAATGCTCAAGGCCGGTCTGGCCGGGCCGATCCCTGTCACAGCCGACCGCGTCATCTCGCGCTTCTACCGCGACACCACGCCTGGTGGCGTGCGACGCTCGCATTGGGACATCAGCAAGCTCCCCCCACCGGAATTCTACGAGAGGATTACAGCGGCGTTCAAAGCCTTTGAAATCGAACGCCAGGCCAAAGGCTGGCCTGAGTTTGTCTGCTGCCCCATTGACGAGGTCACTGGCTCGCGCAAGGCGTTCGGCGCCAAGGTCTACGCTGCGGTCAAGGCGGCTGGGATGCGGACCTATGCCACCAAAGACCCTACCGGCGCAGATGCCGCGCCGTATCAGCCCTATATCGATATCTGGTGCTCCCAGCCCTATTCGGTCCCCTATGAAAAGATCGCCAGTCAGGATCGTTATGAGTACTGGTGCTACCCCAACCATAACGCCGGTGAGATCAAGGATCGACGCGTGATGTGCAAGGGCGGACGCATGACCTATGGCTTTGGTTTCTGGCGCAGCGCCTACACTACCCTGATTCCATGGAACTGGAACTGGACGTCGGGTAAGGATCAGTTTGATTACCTGCGCGGTTCCCACTCGGGCTGCGGCCAGCGCATCGATGAGCACGGCGAGGTGATCCCGGCTGTTTACTGGGAGTGTTTCCGTGAAGGCAAGGATGACGCCAGGTACGTGTACACCCTGCAGCAGGCCGTGTTCCAACGAGAGGGAACGACCCAGGCAGACTGCCGCAGGGCCGTTGACGAGGCAAAAAAGTTGCTCCAGGACACCTGGGACTCGATCAACGTGCAGCAGAAATACCTGGCCGACGGCATGTGGCCCTCTGAGGAGTTCAATACGCGTCGCTGGTTGCTGGCCCGGGCCTGCGCAAAGCTACTGCGATATCCGGCGCACAGGACGGGTACTGCGCCCTCTGTGTTGGTGGCCAATACCTCACCTCGGCCGGCCCAGGCGGAGGCCGCTCTGATTGACAGGGCCTTACAGGAGGGCAACGTCCAGTCTCTGGATCTGGGCGGGGATTTCAGCGCGTGGGTAAACGGCACCAAGGAGGGCAGGATCGACATCACCGATGCGACTGATCGCGCCGGCCAGAAGGCGCTGGATTGGCGTATTGGCATTGACCATGAGCAAGATGGAGGCGAAGGGGGACAGTATCCCATTGGCTGGCCTCGCGTGGCGCGTTCCTTTGCGGAGAATGAGTTGGACTTCAGTGCCTATGACTATTTGTCGCTAATGGTACGGGTGGATTCCAACCGGGACGAGGTCGCCGACGACACTACCCGACTCGGATTGTCTCTCAGCGGGCACGGTGAGCCCAAGCGTCTATTTGAAACGCGCGTGGATCTGGGTGATCGTCAGCGTCAGTGGATTCCCCTGCGTTTCTCGATTCGAGAGCTGATGGACAGGGCCGGGGTGGGCCTTGCCCCATGGCGCTCCGCGGCCCGCGTGCAGTTATTCATTGCCGAGAGTGACTACGTCCACGGTACGGATCTAAGCTTCCAGATCACCGAGTGCAAACTGCTGCGCATCGGCTCGCCGACGGTCCAACGTATTGATGTTCCGACCTACATCACACTGCCGCGCCCGCGTCTGCCTGTTGCATTCGACATCCTGGGCACACGCTCTGTGCGCAAGGGCAGCCACAGCCTAACAGCATCGTTGCTATCTGCAGACGGACATATGCGTGTCAAAGAGACATTGGACCTTGCCGACGCAGATCGCGTCACACTCGATACGTCAACCCTCACGCCAGGACGCTATCGCCTGAATCTGACGATTGTGGACGCCGAGGGCGCAACCTGCGCACAGGCCGGGCAATCCATTGAAGCCGTTAATGGCCCACTGGCCCTTTAGTATGAGTAACACAAGCATGTTGAATTACATTTCTGCCGTTTTATTTGCCTGGATGCTGTTGGCTGAGACTTCATTGGTTTTAGGCCGGGAGAATACGCAGTGGGAAATCCTTGTGGGCACGTCGCTCCAAGGAGATGAAGCCATTCGGGTTGCTCTGCGAGACCTACAGGAAGCCGGCCTAAGGCATGGCATCAAGTTCAGCGTCCACAACGGCAATAGCGTATCCAAGGACGCCATTTTGGTGGGCTCACCGGATCGAAACGAATTGACGGCCCAACTGGCTAAGCAGCAAAAGCTCAAGCTGCAGCCAGGGGAGGATCCGCAGGCATACGAAATCCTTACCCGAGTTATCGACGGAAGAAGACTCATGGTTGTGTCCGGCGGGTCGATCATAGGTGATGTGTACGGGCTTTATTGGATCCGGGACAGGATTCGTGTTTTTAAAGAGATACCGGATATCAATGTCAAACGAAGTCCAGCGCTGAAGACACGCATCAGTCTGTCATGGGGAAGAAGAGGTAGCGCCGGTGAAAGCAAAGAACAAATGCAGCGTGCCCTGCGATACACCTGCAACTGGGTTTCAGGACCGGCTGTCCTGGACCTGGTTCCCTGGAATTCTGAACCGGAACGAAGCAATAATGCCAAGCGCCGGGAAAGAACCAGATCGCTGATCGACTACGCTCACGCGCTTCATTTGCAGTATTACAGTTTTGCCAATGAATTCACCTATCATCCCTCTCTCTTGGCCGAGCTGGATGCGTCACTGACACCAGACGATCCCAGGTTCTGGCAGGCCCTTCAGGAAAAATACCGCAGGTTGTTTCAGGCGCTTCCCGAACTGGACGGCATTGAGTTGTGCAATGATGATATCTCCGGATTCTGGGACAACTATCGCGCCTTTGATGTGATGCACGAAGGCGAGGGCTGTGAGTGGTGTTATGACAAGCGCTTTCGCACCTTTGTCAAGAAGGTCCACGACGTGGTTGTGGGCGAGTTTGACAAGACCTATTTTCATTTCACCTGGAGTCTGGTGAGCTATGAACAGGGGGCAGAGCCCAATATGTTCCGGCGGATTTTCACGGAAGAGGTGCCGGTGAAGAACCTGTATCTGATCCCCAAGATCACAGCGGCCGATCGTTGGTGGCATCAGCCCTATAATCCCACGTTCAATCTGACGCCTCACCATACTGTGGTCGGCTTCGAGCCCATGAACTACTATGAAAGTCCTCAAGCTAATATTTTTCCCACCTTTGCGGGCCAGTACTATCAAGCTGGCTTGCAGACGATACTGCGCAACAGATCAAACAACGTGAAAGGCGCAGGTTATCTGGCGGGTAGTCAACGTGACGGCTGGGATACGAGAAGTGTTTATGCGTATGTGCTGTTTCGCCTGTCCTGGAATCCCAATGAGGATATAAGACAGATCGCAGAGGATTTCTGTGCTATCCACTTTGGCAGAGCTGCTGCCCGGGAAATGGCTGAGATCTATCTGCTCACGCCGGTGGCCTATAAGTACGGCCTACACATTGAACCTGTTTCATACGGTCAGTTCAATTCATTTATCCACATGCGGGTGGGCACCTTCCCGGCCCAGGGCTATCCCAGTATTGACGGCGGTAAGGAACATCTGCACTTTCTTCACCGAATCTATCTTCGCTGTAAGCCGTGGAAGTCGGAAACGATTGATGATTTGGATCATGGACTAAAGACCGCTGAGATCATGGTCGACAGATTTGCATCGGCGCAGTCTCTGATTGCGGACGCCAAGCTCGCTGAAGATGTCAGGAACGCCCTGAACATGACAAGATTGCTCATCCGAACCAACAACCTCTATGTGAAGACTGCCTTTGCCTATTTCGAATACAGGGAAAACCCCGCTCCCCTTCGAAGAAGTGTACTCAATGAGTATTACAAACAGCTCATTCAAACGCGCGATGAATTCAAACGAGCGCCTGGCTTCGGGTATCGGTTATTTGGCGTAGATCAACTCCTAAAGAACACGGTGCAGGTGCTGGCCAGTTTGGATGAAACAGAGCAGCGATTGGCAATGCTGCCGACCCGAGACGAGTTGGAACGGACCATTACCGAACAACAGCGGTCCTACAAGCAGATCTTGGAAAGATATGAAGGGGAGGCAATTAGATTTCTGCATTTTGAAGTAGAAGTTGACGGCAGAGATATCTTGATCATCAAGGGCAAGGAGTACCGGATAGAGCATTTGAGATGGGATGGACCGAGTGTAAGGCAGTGTCAGTTTGTGGGGGAACTGCCGCAAGCGGTCGTTACTGTCATCCCCAAAGACATTGAATCCAGACCCATGCATCCGTTTGTATTGCAGCAACCGAATGAGCAAAATGACTATACCACCAAGATCTATCTTTACGACAAGCCCGGAGGCTTCGGCATTGTCAATTTTGATTTGTACTATATCTCCAGGCCGCCGGAAGAATTGGGATTGAAGAACAGTTGGTAGATTGACAAGGGTCCCTAGCAAGATGCCCACCCGTCACATGAATGGAGAATGCATAACATGGAGAAACTTATCCTGTCTATGGTCATATTGCTCGCGCCGATCACTGCAACGCAGGCCCAACAGATCGACTTGGGCGATGCGGGCATCATTGTATCACCAAACATCAAAGCGCCAGTGAGCATGACACTGGTGAAGGTATTAAAAGAAGAGGTGCGCAGGCGCACATCCCTGGAATGGCAGCAGCAAGCGTCCTGGAAAGAAGGACGGAACGCTGTAATCGCGATTTGCCTGAGCAGCGAAAAGGCGTTGTTGGGCAGGCCAGTGCCGCAACGAACAGGCGATGATTTACCCGAACACCGTGCCGAAGGCTATCGACTCCTGGCCTTGACCCAGACCCAGGCGGGCCAAAATATCGTGTGGATCATTGGCGCGGATGCCCGGGGCGCGCTGTTTGGCGTAGGGCAGTTGTTGCGCACCGCAGTGCTTGAGGATAAACGGGCTTATCTTCCCAAGCCGGTCCATATGGCCACCTCCCCCATGCAAGCCATACGCGGACATCAACTGGGGTATCGTAACACAGCAAACTCATATGACGCTTGGGATGTCGAGCAATACGATCAGTATATTCGGGAACTGGTGCTGTTCGGGACCAATGCCATTGAAAACATCCCGTTTCAAGACGGTGACGAGAGCGTGCACATGCCCGTGACCCGGGCAGAGATGAACATTCGCATGAGTGAAATCTGCGCGGATTATGATATTGACTATTGGGTCTGGACCCCGGCCACCTTTGACTTGCGTGATACAGAGAAGCGAACCGCTATGCTGGATGCCCATGAGCAGTTTTATAAGGCCTGTCCGCGGCTCGATCAGATATTCTTCCCGGGCGGTGATCCGGGAGACAATCATCCCCGCGAGGTCATGCCGTTTCTAAAAGACCTGTCCATTCGTTTGTACAGACATCACCCTCATGCAGGGATCTGGATATCCTTGCAGGGATTCAGTGCCGAGCAGGTCGACCACTTCTACACCTATCTCGACCAACATCAACCGGACTGGTTGCGCGGTGTCATCTCCGGGCCCAGCAGTCCCCCCACAGCCGACACGCGCCATCGCTTGCCAGCCAAATACAAGCATCGTCAGTACCCGGATATCACGCACAATGTTCGCTGTGAGTTCCCCGTGTTTAACTGGGACCAGGCCTACATGCTCACTATCGGCCGGGAAGGCATCAACCCGCGTCCAACTCACTATGCCAGAATCCACGCGACCTATGCCCCCTTTACCGATGGATTCATCACTTACTCCGACGGTGTGCACGATGATGTGAACAAGATCATCTGGAGCATGCGGGGATGGGACATCAACAGAGAGGTGCGTGACATCCTGATCGAGTACTGCCGCTTCTTTTTCGCAGCCGATCTGGCCCAAATCGCTGCGGACGGGATTTTGGCACTGGAACAGAACTGGGTCGGGCCCCTCATGGAAAACGGAGGGATTGAAACCACCCTGTCCTATTGGCAGGCGCTGGAAAAAGCCAATCCGCAACTGGCCAGCAACTGGCGCTGGCAAATGTTCGTGTTACGGGCCTATTATGACAGCTACCAGCGGGGGCGCAAGATTTACGAACAGGCCCTGGAAAAGGAAGCGAACCGGGTGCTGGCCCAGGCCCGCATCCTGGGCCCGGAAAAGGCAATGGATAGGGCACTGGCCATTGTCAACCGGGCGGAATCAGACCCTGTGGCTCAAGACCTGCAAGCCAGAATTGTCGAGTACTGTGACGACCTGTTTCACTCGATCGGGCTGCAGACCAGCGTGCCAGAACACCAGGCATCCGGTGCGGAACGGGGCTGTATTCTGCAGTTCGTGAATTACCCCCTGAACAACCGCTGGTGGTTGGCGGATGAGTTCGCCAAGATCAAATCCCTGGATTCCGACGCAGAGAAACTCGCGCGTCTGGAAACGATCTGGAGTTGGGAAAGTCCCGGAGCAGGTAGTTACTATGACAATGTCTCCAACATCGAGAGCGGCCCACGCGTGCAGACCATATCCAACGATGCCTGCGATGTCGCCTGGTGGGACAACGGGAACAGTCGGGCCCGGCTTTCAGCGCAGTTGTTTCAGGGTGAGCCTATCCTGGAATATGACAATCTTGATTTCAATGGACGCTATGTCATTCGTGTGTGTGGGCAGGGCGATGCCCTAATCCGGGTGGACGGTGAACGGCTGGAGCCCGTTCTCTACAACAAGGCCAGGGGAGGATTTAAAGAGTTTGTCATTCCGAAACATATCACGCGCGACGGCAGGATGCTGGTCTCCTTTGATCGTCCCGAAGAGTCCCATCTGAACTGGAGGCAGTATTCCCATGTATCGGATGTGTGGCTGATTAAACGCTAGTGATGGCAAAGAGAAACGAACACCATAAGAAGTGAATGACCCTCAAGGGCAATCACCGTGTCCATATTGTCTTGATCGCCTCCTCTTGTGAGTAACCCACGGGGCAGGCTGGGCTTCTGGTGTTGGCTCGGTAGCTGCCGTGTGACTCATTGGGGCATGAGATCATCCGGCTGACCGGCATTTGTAGGTGGCCGTTGGGATCGGTCTTCTTGATCCAGTCATGGGCATAGACGAGCCATTGATTGCGGTAGGCCTCGTCCTGCAGGGAAAACCAAGAGATCTCGTCCCAGCCCCACACAAAGATAGAGCTGGTATCCGCGATATTGGCTTGGTTGCGCCTGCGTCCGTAGTTGTCGAATTCGACCAGATAGGGCAGACTGTCACAGGACCAGCCGTTGGGCGAGAGGCAACCCTTGCTCTTTTTGAAAAGGGCATCCAAATGGTTTACTTCCAGTATCGCCTGATGGGTTTTTTCCGGTATCTCCTTGATGCGCAGGGGAAAAGAATTGAAATCCAGTAGGCTCCTGCCGTCTACAATCATGCCATGACGCGGTACGTGGGCGTCCAGCAGCACCAGGTGACGGCGCGCGTGGGTCTTGGCATGTGCCCGGATGCGCTGGAGTAGAGCGGCCCAGTGTTTCAAATCCGGATCGGCCATGCCGATCAGTTCCACCTGCCCCAGGTGCATCGCCTCGCACCCGATCTCCATGTAGGCTCCGGCCAGATAAAAGAACCACATCTGTGTTTCCAACTGCGTGATGTCGGGCACGCTGCTGCGTCCCCAGTGGTTGACCAACTTGCCGTCCGGATTGAGCATGGCCTCATAGGAGAAACAGCGATTCTCCGGAGGCAGGTTGAATTCGGCAAAGACCCAGGCCGGTATGGTGACATTGTCCACGCCGCGACTGATCATCTCAAACAGACAGGCCTGAAAGATCACGTCTGGGTCCACCG
>Ga0209536_100006991_pt1 | contig 17150 bp, 12 predicted proteins | sample DeeMarSeWOR28_12_FD_187461 | JGI IMG/M metagenome (GOLD analysis project Ga0209536, IMG submission 187461) | Marine sediment microbial communities from White Oak River estuary, North Carolina - WOR-2-8_12 (SPAdes) (version 2) | ecosystem: Environmental > Aquatic > Marine > Intertidal zone >... | reverse complement strand
AGGCAGGAACATCGATACCTTACGCAATGCAACGGGCAACACCGCCAGCGGGTAGGCGATGGGCGTCACAACCACAAAAAGGGTCGAAAGCGCTTCAGACACAACCCACCACTGCTTCAGGGCAATGGTCAACCCGGCAACAATAATACCGAGACCGTACAGACCAAGTAGCATGAGCAGAACGAGCACGAGTGCAGAAAATATCCCGCTCAGCTGTAGGACGATCGCAAAGAATGTAGTAATAACAATTGCCTGAATGAGCATGATCAACCCCTGATGGCATGTGGAGTGCAAAGCCATGCCTGCCACATAGACCCAGCGTGGTACCGGTGCTACAAAAATAGTTTCCAGTGTGCCAAACCATTGCTCTTTTCTCAGCGAAAATCCCATGGCCCAGCATGCCGTGTTCAAGAAACCGATGAACAAATACCCGATAAAGGTATAGGCAACCATGTCGCTGATCCCGGTGAGACTCTTCAGATGTTCTGAATACCTACCTCCAAGCAAAGCGAAGCCATATAAGAAGTAGGGAAACAAATAAACAAATGGTTCAAAAAACTGCCGCAGGAAATCCGGCTTATAAGTAAGCTCTATTTTCCATTCCTTGATGTTCTCCGCATTTATCGCGCGCAGGTAGTGGAGTGCCTTGCGTATCAACCGGTCGTCATCTCGCATCGCATTAATATTCAGAAAGTGTGCCTCTGGTCTTCGTCCTTCGTTCGACAAAGTGAAAGACAAAAAGCCCGAGCGGGATCAATACACAATCTATGACCAGCAATATCACGCTGTTCTTCCAGAAATTGAATTCGATATTGAGCAACAAACCGCGCAGCGCGATCAAGGCATAGGTCAGCGGGATGAAAACGCTCACTGCCTTGGTGATCGGGTTAACCTCAACCGGATAGCGAATTGGTGAAAAAAGAAAGAGTATGTATTCGAACATGTGGAGCAAGCCATGAGCCTCCTTTATCAACAGGGTCAAAGCAGCGGCCATGAACCCGATTCCGTATAACCCGACGATAAGCAACAACAAAAATAGGAATATGGGCAGGATCTTGATCAGCGTGATATCGAGCCCAAAAATAAAAACACAGATTAGTAGTTGCACGATCACAAATGACGTTGAAAGGATCGAATTGTACAATCCTTTCCCGACAAGGATATACCCTGGCCGCACAGGGGCCGAAAGAATATGCTCGAGAGTACCGTAGTAAGTCTCGTCGCGGAACGAATTACCCATGCTCCAAACCGCAGAGAACATGTAGGTGCTTATTATCGCGCCGATAAGGACGTATGGGATGAATTCGTCCGTCCCGGCGAGATGCCCGAACGGAGTACTGCTGAAAGCCCCGACCAGGGCCTTGCCCTGGAATACGAGCGGGATGACCCACAACAAAGGTGAAAATATCCAGAAAACGACCTCAGCCGGATAGGCAAGGAGTATCCTGAAACTCTTCCTCACTTCTTCAATTATCACCCACATATCTCATTTCCCTCGCCATGACTCCATTGTCGATCTCAGCCATCCTTGAGGCTGGCTCCGGTCAGATGCACAAAGACATCCTCCAAGGTCGGAACCGTGACTCTCACCGAGAATATCTTTGCCATCTCACGAACCGTTTCGATCATACTACTCAGTATCGCTTCTGGATCATCAGTATTCACTCTTACGTATACGAAGCCTTCGCCATGTGAAATATTGATGCTCGGTGCATCGATAATATTACTGAACAGATCTTTTTCAACCGCACCCTGGCATTTGATCTCCAATACCTGTTTCTGAGGCATGCTCTGCTTCAGTCTTTCAGGCGTATCCAGAGCCTCGATCTTACCCTGGTTCATGAATGCAATACGGTCGCACAGTTCATCGGCTTCGTCCATGTAATGGGTCGTTAAGAGAATCGTCTTGTGCAGTTTCTTGTTCAGTTCGTTCTTGACGAAGTCCCTGATGAACCGGGCAAAATATGGATCCAGACCCAGGGTCGGTTCGTCGACCAGGAGAATGTGCGGGTCATGCATCAAGACACGAGCCAGTGATAGTTTCTGCTTCATACCCGAGGAGAGTTTTTCAACCCTCGTCTTCGCTTTGTCTTTCAGTCCCATGAGATCGAGCAGATAGTCGATACGGTCTTTCATGAGCTTGCGGGGCACACCGTAAAGCGCAGAAAAGTACCTTAGATTCTCCACGGGCGTAAGCTTCCAGTACAGAGAGCGCTCGCCACCAGTGAGGACACCAATATGCCTTCTCACCTGGAGTGATTCTGCATAGATATCATAGCCGCCGATCTTTGCGGTCCCTCCATCGGGTATCAATAGCGTGGAAATACATTTGATGAGAGTCGTCTTGCCCGCGCCATTGGGTCCAAGGAGTCCGAACAATTCTCCTTTTTCAATGGTGAAGCTGACACCGTCCACGGCTCTGACCTCATCCGGCTTTCCGCTCTTGAACGCTTTGTGCAGTTCTTTAACGACAATGGCACCATTCTCAAGCATCCTCTATAATACATATATAGCGGGGATTTTCAAGCTCCAAAAGCAGACAATCTTGACATATATTATGACAAAGTTATAATTGTTTATGATACACAAGCGTATAACAATAATAGCTATGCTATTCATAGTCGTGATCCTATTAGGCATGTTTGGATACAGAATAATCGAAGGATGGTCATTCAATGAAGCACTATACATGACATTCATCACCATATCTACCGTCGGTTTTCAGGAAGTACAACCCCTATCCCCTGCGGGCCGCATTTTTACGGTCGTTCTCATTCTGTGCGGCATTGCAGTAATTGCCACAGGGGCTAATTTCATCTTCGCATCGATCATCGAAGGCACGTTCGGCGAAGTTTTCAGGAGGCAAGGAATGAAGAAAAAATTAGCAAGGATCAAGGACCATTTTATTATCTGCGGTCTAGGCGCGGTCGGCGATGATATCGTTCAGGAATTCATACGCGTAGGCGGCACATTCGTGCTTGTTGACCGGCAAATAGATACCCTCGAACGTTTTAATCGGGAACACCCCCAATTGCAGTACGTACCAGGTGATGCAACACATGAGGAGATCCTGAAGGAAGCCGGGATCGAAAGGGCGAAAGGCATCATTGCCGCACTGGGCAACGATGCAGACAATCTGTACATATGTCTTACCGCCCGTTCGCTCAACCCCAAGCTGAAGATCATATCAAGAGTGATCGAGACTGCCTCCATTGACAAGTTGAAAAAAGCGGGCGCGGATTACGTATTCTCGCCCGAGAAGATCGGCGGGCTTCACCTCGCCGCAGCAGCGCTGAGACCGACCGTGATGTCCTTCCTCGATACGATAATGCGTGGTCAGCATCTCAACCTTCTGCTTGATGAGATAACGGTCAAATCAAGCTCCGCGATCGCCGGGAAAACATTGAAGCAGGCAGAGATCGCCAAGAACATCGGGATCGTCATACCAGCGATCAAGTCAGCGGAATCGAGCAAATTGGACTTCAATCCGAGCTCGGATACCGTAATAAACCCGGGCGACACGCTCATTGGTTTTGGTACTACTGAACAACTGAAACAACTCAGGACAATATGCAGTTGATCGGCCAACCCGGGACGTAGTCATGGCATTGAAGAAAGGACTCGGTACCTTTGAAGTTTTTTCGATAGCGGCCGGGGCAATGATCAGTTCTGGGTTGTTCGTGCTACCTGGCCTTGCGTTTGCAAGAGCTGGACCGGCCATGATTCTTTCCTACATCATTGCGGGTATACTTGTCATTCCAGCCCTGCTCAGTAAGGCTGAACTGGTCACGGCAATGCCCAAGGCAGGCGGCGATTACTACTACATTACGCGGAGCATGGGCTCGGCCGCCGGTACTGTGGCCGGCATGGCCAGTTGGTTATCGCTCAGTCTGAAAACAGCATTTGCACTCATGGGTATGGGCATCTTCGCCCTGCTCATCGATCCTACGTTGAGCACCAACGAAGTAAAGGCGATCGCGATCGTGTTATGTTTGATCTTCATGCTCATCAATCTTGCGGGTATCAAGGAAGCAGGAGTTACCCAGATATTGCTTGTTGTTTTTCTGGTCATAATCCTCGCGCTCTATGTCTTGCGCGGTTTCATCAACATCGAACCGACGCGTTTTGATCCATTCATCCCCTATGGCTTCAGCCGGGTGCTCGCCACCGCCGGATTGGTATTCATCTCCTTTGGAGGACTCACAAAGGTCGCCAGCGTCGCCGAAGAGATCAAGAACCCGAAAGTGACCGTACCTCTGGGTATGATACTCGCCTACGTCATTGTGCTCGGCCTGTATGTCTCCGTGGCATTTGTCACCGTTGGCATACTTGATCCCGCGACATTGAAAGATTCACTCACCCCAATATCAGCCGGTGCCCGAACCTTCTGGGGTGTCGGTGGTGTCATCATCACTGCCATTGCTGCCCTGCTGGCATTTGTGTCGACCGCCAACGCGGGCATCATGTCTGCGTCACGTTACCCTTTGGCAATGAGCAGAGATAGTATCCTGCCGCGTTTCTTCTCGTGCATAAATCGAAGATTCAAGACACCGCACAGCGCGGTCATCGTGACGACAGTCTTAATGGTCATTACGATAATGTTCCTAGACCTCGAGGTATTGATCGAGGCTGCTTCGACAATGCTTCTCTTGCTGTATATCTCGGCCAACCTCGCAGTCATCGTTATGCGCGAGAGCCGTCTGCAAAACTATCAACCCAGTTTCCGCGCACCTTTATATCCATTCCTGCAAATTATCGGTATCCTGGGCTATGTCTTCCTCATTTATGATATGGGCATGATCACGCTCTTAATGACCGCCGGCTTCATCTTCTGCGCCCTCTTGTGGTTCTTCATCTATGTCCGACCGAGGATAAGCCGCGAATCCGCCCTCATGTACGTGGTTGAACGCGTTACTGACCGACAAATAGTGACCGATTCCTTGAGAGACGAACTCAGAGAAGTGGTCAAGGAACGCGAGGAGATAGTTGAGGATGAATTCGACCACATCATAAAAGATGCCATGATCCTTGACCTCGAACACCGCATGGAATTCAGTGAATTCATCGAAATAGCCTCTCGGGAACTGACTGAACGATTCGATGTTCCCAAAGAGAAATTCATTCAGCTCTTTAATGAGAGAGAGAAACAATCTTGTACTGCATTACGACCAGGCCTAGCCATTCCGCACATAATCATCGAGGGCGACAGCAAATTCGATGTGCTCCTGGTTCGTTCCCGTGAAGGCATCATATTCCCGGATGCCAGAGAGCCCGTGCATATTGTATTTGTCCTTATTGGAACCCGTGACCGGAGGCGGTCGCACCTGCGCGCGCTGATGGCAATTGCCCAGATCGCTCAGCACCATGAATTTGACGAAAGATGGCTGAGCGCCAGGACAACAAATGACCTACGAGACATCATGCTACTCGGCACACGGAAGAGACACTGACACCACCTTGATTCAAGATACATGATGCAGGATACACGAAAGAACGAAATGAACTCAGAATTCAGAAATTGGAAGCAAGCAGTATGCACTATGTAGTAAGTAGAAGGCGTGACAGACAAAACCCAAAATCGTGTTTAAACAGGAAGAAATGGAGAAAGGGACGTATGGAAAAGCCAAAGCAGCGGATCAGAACATCAGAGTACCAGCAGGCAGCAAACCAGCGTAACAGAACATCAGGGACAGATTGACAATCTGACATCTGTTCCTCTGATGCCCTGGTACTCTGCATCCTGATATCCTGATAATCTGATACGCTTCCTTTGAAGGTAAAGTATTGCGTCAAGCCAAGTGCGAAGATCGGCACTCATGCTTGACTTCGAGGCATGTCCCGGGTAGAATACAGGATGATTGGAATCGGTTATGACATTCACAGACTCGTCCCGGACCGCAAGCTATACCTTGGCGGCATACGGATAGATTACCCTAAAGGGCTACTCGGCCACTCGGACGGCGACGTCCTGATCCATGCGATATGTGACGCCGCTCTCGGCGCGGCCAATCTTGGCGATATCGGCATGCATTTCCCGACTACTGACAACACGTACACGAACATGCCGAGCATCAAGATATTAAGATCGGTCAAGAAATATCTCGAGGATTCGGGGTTGCTGGTCAGACAGCTTGATTCGGTGGTAATTGCCGAGGAACCAAAAATCCTGCCCCACATCAAGGACATGAAAACGGCTATTGCCAGTGCACTCGGTATATCAGAGGACTTTGTTTCCATCAAGGGTAAGACCAACGAAGGGATCGGTGAGATCGGCGCAGGCGAGGCGATTGCTGCCTGGGCTGTCTGTGAGGTGGACAGGATATATGCTACCCCTGAAAGATGACATAAGAACGAGCACCAGACCGATCGTGGTCTACGCCATTCTGGCCGCTAATATCCTCGTTTATCTGTATGAAATCTCGCTCGGTACAGCCCTGAATGATTTTGTCAGGCAGTTCGGCGTTACACCTTACTTTCTGTTCCACCCTTCAGGGATCGAGAGTTACCTGACCGTATTTACGAGCATGTTCATTCACTCCATTAGCCTGATGCATATCATCGGCAACATGCTTTTCCTCTGGATCTTTGCGGACAATATCGAAGACCGCATGGGCCATTTAAGATTCCTGCTATTCTATTTTGCTTGTGGTGCTGCAGCAGCACTTCTCCAGAGCGCTATCGATCCAGGCTCCAAAATACCGATGATCGGTGCCAGCGGAGCCGTATCCGGTGTCCTGGGTGCATACATTCTGCTATTCCCCAAAGCACGCGTACTTGCCCTAATCCCGCTGGGCTTTTTCCTGAGGATATCGTATCTACCTTCATTCATATTTCTGGGGATCTGGTTCCTTTACCAGTTCTTGTTCGGCGTCTCCTCTATCGGCGCCCAAGGCGGTGTAGCATATTTCGCCCATATTGGAGGATTTCTCGCCGGCTTGATCCTTGCTCTGCCGTTCAGGATTAAAAGAAGAAATACTGATTATAAAATATATTAAATGAAATCAAAAACGCCAATTCATAAAAAGGAGGCTAGATGTTATTGATCCTGTTCATGCTTGGAGTCATGTATGATTACCGAGCACCACTCGAAAACAAAGTTGACCCCAGATGCTATCTGGATGACTATACAAAGGTCTGGGTTTATTTTACTGATAAAGGCGTGAGCGTCGATAAGTACGAAGACGCCTTGAGGGCAGCGGAGAGGCAGATGACCGATGCGGCCCGGAGACGAAGAGCACTGCGCACAGGCGTAACAGACTACAAGGACATTCCCCTATTTAGCTACTACATTGACGAAGTTGAAAACCATGGCGGTTTTCTTGTTACGGAATCAAAATGGTTGAATGCCGCAAGTTTTGTGGTCGCCCGTGATGATATCAGTCAGATCGCTGATTTGGATTTCGTGCATAAGATAACCAAGGTAGCACCATTTCGCACACCCCAAGAACCAGAAGCCGTGGTCCAGGATACCGCAATATACGGACTCACGTACCGACAGTCGCAAATGTTCGGGATCGACCGCGTGCATGATATGGGTATATTCGGCTCCAATGTCAACGTAGGCATCCTTGATACAGGATTGAGACGCCGGCATCTTGCATTGAACAACATAACGGTTTCCGCTGAATACGATTTCCTGAGCGGTGATCAGGTATTCATTGACAACCTGCCCGTGACCGAAGCGTACGGCATCTACAGCGATATGCAGTACCACAAGTCCAGCACAAGATATAATCTGTTTCTCTGCGGCGATACGCTCAAGTTTGGTGCACCGGTCCGCGATATTCTGTATACATTCTCTGCCGATGGCATCAACTGGAATCTGCCGCTCGTCAAACTCACTGACAACTACAACAACTGGGCGCGTGAGATCGATGTATGTGGCCGGGATACAATGTTCTTGTTCTACCGCGACCGATACGGGCTCAAATACCTGGCATACACGGACACGATACTCGTCCAGCAACCGCTGGCCACGGGTACCCTGCGTCGTGAGCCATCAGCCACAATGGCACAAGATACGGTCTATGCGGTGTTCCACAATAAGGACACGCTGTTCGTTGCAAAAGGCACTCTATCTGGATTCTCAACGGAAATACCCATCGGTTCTAAGCCGTCGAATATCAAGGCGCCGGAAGTCGTCAGTACAGGATCAGTATTGGGCGTATTTTATCATATTTTCCCTGAAGATACACTCTATTTTATGAAATCCGCCCTGCCCAACCTGAACTTCAGTGAAACCTTTAAGACACTGGGCAAGGATGCAAAGACAGTAGTCACCGGTGACACGATATTGCTGCTCTGGAAGGATACGTCAAACGAACCGCTTTTCAGAATTGCATATGCGAAATCCGAGGACTTCGGCGATTCTTTCTCAGCGCCGGTATATCTATCGGCTTATATGAATGCCGTCGGCAAGATTTCGATTGCCAAGCACGAAAATAGTATTAAGGTCTCATGGGAGTCGAACGGCAGGATATACTTCGTCAATTCCAATGACAATGGCTTCTCGTTCACAAGTGTCGATTCCCTTGATGAACCATTTGTCTACCTGCCAACTCTGGGCGCTTCAGATAACGGTATTGTCCAGTTCTACTGCATGCGTGGCGACTCAATTACCGACGGCTACGCACCAACCGACCCCGACTACTATTATCCACGGCATGGCACAGAAATGCTGGGACTGGTTGGTGGTTATTTCAGTGGACGCTATATTGGTGTCGCACCCGGCGCACAATTCATTGTCGCCAAGAGCGAAAACCCGGATTCTCTGTACGAATATCCGGTCGAAGAGGATACATATGTGGCAGGGCTTGAATGGTGTGAATCCGAGGGTGCCGATATTGTATCAAGTTCATTAGGATATTCAGAATGGTATTCGTGGCCACGCGACTATGACGGACGCACCTCACCCGCATCGATAGCGGCGTATGAAGCAACAAGACGCGGGTTGCTCGTCGTTACCGCCGTCGGCAACGTTTCGATACCGAGACTGGAGATCCCAGGTGATGCCATGGGCGTGATAACAGTGGGCGGCATCGATACACTGTACAACAGGTGGCAATATTCAGGTTACGGGCCGACTGCTGACGGCCGCCTGAAACCAGAGATCATGTGCCTATCAGCGGCACCGGTTGTCGTGGATCCCGATACCACAGATTCCTATCTCTATTCGTTCGGCACATCCGGAGCAACTGCAATGATAACCGGTATTTGTGCCTTGCTACTGGAAGCTCATCCGAATTGGAACGTCGATTCAGTGCGTCACGCACTCTTCAGTACGGCGAGCTTTGCCGACGCACCCACCGACAGCATGGGGTACGGCTGGCCCAACGTCTATGAAGCCATTACCCTGTCGCCGATCACGGTCGATACTGTACAGGGCAGCGCCTGGCTCACACCTTATCCAAATCCTTTTGTATTAGGCGAGCACGATGATATCTACGTACCATTCAAACTTGATCGTGAGTCATCTGTGGAGATCAAGGTCTACTCAATGGGTGGCCGGCTGATCGCGGAGCAGGAGAGGACTGGCCTTTTACTACCCGGACGATATGCGGACAGGAATCCCCTGTCGTATAATGCCGCGTTCATCTGGGATGGCAATGATCTGGATGGCAATGAAGTTGCCAGCGGGATCTACTACTGTGTTCTCAACACGCGCGGTGCGGGTAATGATGTCGTGAAGATCGCGGTCGTGAGGTAGCTACACCACTTTCCTGAGCCATTTTTTTCTGACCACATCCAACGGCAGATCGACCAGTTTATGCTCGGCCGAATGAATGCGGAGGCATTCATGTTCAATCGTTTTACCGATCCGGGCAACTGGTAGATCATCGAAAAGCTGTAAGAAGGCAGCAGCATTAGCGCTCTCTACCTCAACCAGGAATCTGGTATTCGATTCAGAAAAAAGAACCATGTCATGCCGTTTCTTCTTTCCAGCAAATGGTACTGCCTGAATATCGATCTCAGCGCCGACCTCCCCGCTGAAAGACATCTCTGCGATCGCCAGCGCGAGACCGCCCTCAGAAAGATCATGGCAGGATCTGACTAGACCACGCTCGATAGCCCAATGGAGCTGATGCATCAGAAGCGGCGCCCGTTTGAAATCTACATCGGGTACAGCACCACCTTCAACACCCAGCAGCCTGTAGTATTCCGATCCCCCCATCTCGTCGCGCGTTTCACCCACAATGAAGATCTCATTACCGGCTTCCTTTAGATCCATGGTTATGCATTTGTCCACATCATCCACAATTCCGATCGCGGAGATCAAGAGGGTCGGCGGTATCGTGAAGACATTCCCTGCTTCATCTATCCATTCATTATAGAGGCTGTCTTTGCCCGATATGAAAGGAACGCCGAAGCACTTTGCCGCATCGTAGCACCCGCGCGCTGATAATACAAGGTCACCCAGCACCTCTTCCCTTTCGGGCGAAGACAAGCAGAAATTATCCAGCATTGCCGCTCGCCTGATATCACCTCCAGTAGCGACGAGATTCCGCATTGCTTCATCAACGACTGAGAGCGCCATACGATAGGCATCCAGGCGGCCGTAGTTTGGATTTATCCCGCACGAGACTGCAACACCCCTCTTCTTCTCAAGTCTGGGACGGATCACGACTCCATCCTGGGGACCGATCCCTGAAGCACCAACCAGGGGTTTGATCGCGCTCGCGCCCTGCACTTCATGATCATATTCCCTGATCACCCATTCCCGCGAACACGAGTTGAGGCAACTCACGATCTCAAGCAGGATCGAATTGAAATCTATGGGTCTGGGTAGGTCAAGCTCTTCTGCTGCTCTTACTCTGGTTCTTGCCTTCTTCGCGGCCATGGGGACACCATCATGTAAAAAATGCATATCTAGTTCGCACAGCGATGTATCCGCGTAGTACAGTTGTAACCGTTGATCGTCCGTGAATTCTCCGATCACGGTGGACTCCACGCCCTCCAGTTCGAAAATACGCAGCACCTTATCCAGATTATTTTCCGGTACAGCCAAAATCATGCGTTCCTGAGATTCTGATATCCATATTTCACGCGGCGAAAGGCCTTTGTATTTGAGTGGCACCCGGTCCAGATATACCTTCACGCCCGTCTCCTTACCCATCTCACCAACTGCGCTCGACAATCCTCCACCACCGCAATCCGTGACCGAGTGTATGATACCTTCGTCACTGACCTGGAGCAAACAATCCATGACCCGTCTCTCCATGATCGGGTTGCCAATCTGCACGCAGGATTTCTCAGACTCACCGGATAGCTCGGCCGAAGCAAAAGTCACGCCGTGTATGCCATCGCGGCCAGTTCTCCCGCCGACAAGCAGTACCGCGTCGCCCGGTTGGGCACTTTTTTCGATACGATCTTTCCTGATCAGGCCAACGCATCCACAAAAAACCAGGGGGTTGTATAGAAAATCCTCATCGAAATATATCGCACCGCTAGCCGTTGGTATACCCATCCGGTTGCCATAATCGCGCACACCACGTACTACGCCCTTTATGATCGTACTCGGATGGAGAATACCCGCGGGCAGTTTATTAAGGTTGAACCCAGGCAGACCAAAGCAGAACACATCCGTATTCAATACTGGCTTTGCACCCAAACCCGTACCCAGTATGTCACGTATCACGCCGCCGATACCAGTTGCCGCTCCACCGTAGGGCTCCAGCGCAGATGGATGATTATGAGTCTCGACCTTGAAGCAAATGCCGTATTCATCATCAAAATCAATGACACCTGAATTATCATGAAATACTGAAAGACACAGGGGGTGGTTTATTTCTTTTGTCGCCTTCATGATTGTTTCTTTCAGAAGGTTGTCGATCTTTGCACCATCAAAAGTGATCTCTCCGAGGAAAGTCTTGTGCCGGCAATGTTCGCTCCAGGTCTGGGCAATGGTTTCCAATTCGACATCGGTCGGTTTTCTTTTTTTGCGGTCGAAATATTCTTTTATTGTCTCCATTTCTGTTCTATTGAGAGACAAACCCATATCACGACTCAACCCGAGGAGGTCCCTGGCCAGATCAATGTGGATGATCCGCAGCTTATAAGCGGGCGGATCGTATATCACCTCATCGCCGCGCTTGACGTGCTGGACAAGAGGGTTGTAAAGGAAGAGCTCGGCGCACGCGATGAGCTGTTGGTGGTTGAAATCACCCTTAATGATGTAGTTACTGCCGGTCTTGATAGAGTCGATACTGATACCTATGTCCGCGATCGCTTTTCGGACGCTCGCTTCCTTCGGATCGGTTACACCGAGATTATAGAGTACCTCAAAAGTATCTTCGCCCTGAACCGAACCACCTATCTGATAACGTTCGGTCACCGGGTCGCAGAGTACATTCTTGGCGATTGAATCGACATCAGTTGCTGACAAATCGCCGGCTATGTAGTATATCTCACTGACTTTGACTTCCTCAACACCAGGGAGCCCGAAACTGTGGAAGGAATCCTTTATGAAATTACCACGCTTATCCGACTCTCTGGTCACCTCGACCCTGAATACACTTTTGTCCATTGAGATCGATCCCGAGCGGCTACCTTCTAGATAGCTGCCAGATAACAACAACCAACGATAAGCAGAGTATGATAAGTACCGGAAAAACCCAGTTCAGCCGGGGTCTTTTTGATGTGGTGTTCGGCTCCCAGAGGGTGTCAGTTTGCGTGACGAAAAAGTTCCTGGGGAACCGCCACCTCCTTCAGTAATTCAACGGCTTTTTGAACTAAGGGATCACTTGCGACTCTGATACGGTATCCTTCCTTTATTCCCCATAGATTTGTATAATACTCCTGTTTCAACCGGCTCCGCAGTTCGGGTTTTATTTCGTCATACTCCTTTTCAGTGAATTCGATATCCTGTTCCATCAAGTAAACGGCGAATTCCTTCAGGATAGTCTCCCCTACATCGAAGTTCTTGTCGATATCCTTGTGTTTGGACGTATACTTCACCACAAAATCAAAATAGAGGCCCTTGGATAGGATCTCGGTCTCCAGTTTCGATATTCGCGCTGGTTCGATCTTGATGTCGGGGGTTATGCCTCCTTCGCCATAAACCTTGCGTCGAAGCGGTCCCAGGGTCGTGAATTCCTTTTGCTCGGCAAGCTTGGTTGAGTCCACGCGCAGCTGGTAAATATTATCTTCGATATCATAAAGATCGGTTTCGATCTTCGTTATGACATTCTTTTCACCTTCGCTCTTTGCTTCTTTTCTCAACCCATCGAGCTCTGTCTTGAGACGATCCACGATGCGCTGTTGCGCAGAAGTAACCCGGCCATCCAGACCATCCCAGTCAACTGGTTTATCAATACTTCTGCCCGACGGCGTATACCAGCGGGCCGTGGTCAACTTGAGCGCTGTACTATCCTCGAAAGTAACGACGTTCTGTACTGAACCCTTGCCAAAGGTGGCAGTGCCGATGATCAGACTCCGTTCCCAATCCTGCAGGGCGCCAGCAACGATCTCCGAAGCGGATGCCGAACCGCCATCGACCAATGTGACCATCGGGAAATCCCCGTAAGAATAATTCTTCTGTGCGGTGAACACACGTTCACGTTCATTCCTGCCTCTTGTGGCAACGATCTCCTTACCGCGCGGCAAAAATAGTTCACTTACGGTCAAACCTTCATTGAGCAAACCGCCCGAGTTGAGCCGCAGGTCGAATACAAGTTTCTTGGCGCCCAATGCAAAGAGTGAATCGAGCGCTTTCTTGAGTTCCTGGTCTGCGGAAACCGAGAAATTTCGCAGATACACATAACCGATATCTTTATCAACCATTCCAAAATACGGGACGGCATCCAGACGTATGACACCACGGGTGATCTCGACATCAAACGGCTCATCAATTGCCGCACGCTGGATCGTAAGCACAACTACTGTCCCAGCTTCACCCCTGATTTCCTTCACCACGACATCGACGCTTTTGCCTTTGGTCGAAATGTCATCAACCATTAGAATGACATCTCCCGGCAGCAAACCGGAACGGTGCGCGGGATTACCTTCTAACGGAGAAATGATCGTGATCTGGTCATGGCGGCGACCGATCGTCGCTCCGATGCCGCTGAATTCACCTTTTGTGGATTCGATCAGTGCAGCATATTCAGTTTTGTCGAGAAAATCCGTGTGGGGATCATGCAGCACATCGATCATGCCATCGATCGCGCCGACGATCAGGCTATCCGCACCGATGCTCGTAACGTAGCTGTCTTGAAGCTCTTTGAGTATCTTATTGAAGACACGGAGCATCGCATAAGTATCCGGGCTTGCCCATAACCTTTGGCCTATGAAAATCCCGCATACCAGAGAAATGAGTGCAAGCCAGATGAATGATTTCTTCATAATTTATACCCCTTTCTTTTTAAGAGCGCCTTGACGGCCGCAACTACTTCTTCATGTATCGCGTCCACTGCTTTCTTTCCATCAAGAACTCTAAAACGCTTTTTCGCTTTTGCTGCGAGTATCCCGTAAGCCTTATGTACCTTCTGGTGATACGCTTCGGCCTCGGTCTCCATTCGGTCCTTAAACTTACCCCTCTCCATCCTCATCGATGTATCGATATCAACGAGAAAAGTCAAATCTGGTTTTATACCGGCTGCGGCAAAACGGTTGAATATCGCGATCAGCCGGCGTGGCAGGTCACGCGCGTAGCCTTGATACGCAAATGTTGAATCAGAAAAGCGGTCGGTGACCACGACTTTTTTTTCGGCAAGCGCCGGTAATATCTTCTCGTATGTCAGCTGGCTGCGTGCCGCGAGAAATAACAGGACCTCACAACGCGCATGCATGTTACGGAATTCTCTACTAAGCAGGATCTCTCTTATCTTCTCTCCGACATGAGTACAACCAGGATCCCTGATGAATATATGTGGTATTTTCCTATTTTCCAACCACTCGGCAAGTGCCTTCGCCTGCGTAGTCTTTCCAGAACCTTCAACGCCCTCGAAACTTATGAATACGCCGCGTTTCGCACCATGCATTAAGAACTACTCTATTTTCGTCTCTTGGTCTTTCCGTATTTCTTGATGTATTTCTCGGTCTTTTCACGACAAATATAATCAGGATATTGTACGGGCGGAGATTTGAAGAAATAACTGGAGGGTGCGACAATTGAGCCACATAGTTTGTGCTCCAGGGCGAGTTTTGCACATCTGATCGCGTCGATAACCACACCTGCCGAATTAGGCGAATCCCAAACTTCAAGTTTAAGCTCGATATTAAGCGGCACATCACCGAAGGTTCGACCTTCCATTCTCATATGCGCCCACTTACGGTCCTTTAACCAGGCAACATAATCTGAAGGACCGATATATATATTCTCCTCGCCGATGTCGTATTTCAAGAGCGACGTCACGGCGCGCGTCTTGGAAACTTTCTTGGAAGCTAATCTTGAACGCTCAAGCATATTCAGAAAATCAGTATTCCCGCCCACATTCAGCTGAGAGGTTCGTTCCAACTTCACACCCCGGTCATTGAACAAATTCACCAGCACACGGTGCAGTATCGTAGCACCGACTTGCGACTTGATGTCATCACCGAGCACGGGCAGTCCCTTCTCAACAAACCTCTTATGCCAGTATTTCTCGCTAGCGATAAAAACTGGAATGCAGTTGATGAACGCACACCCCGCGGTCAGCACCTGCTCGACGTACCATTTCGTTGCCTCTTCACTCCCTACCGGCAGAAAATTAACGACGACGTCGGTTTTGGTTTCCCGTAAAAGACCTACGATATCAGCGGTCGGTCCGGGTGCCTTCTGAATGATCTGCGAAAGATAGTAACCCAGCCCGTCGTGGGTCATACCACGCACCACAGGAATGTTCAGTTTCGGCACATCACAAAATTTGTAAGTGTTGTTAGGCTTGGTGTATATTGCCTCGGCCAGATCCTTGCCAACCTTATTCTTGTCGATATCAATCCCGAATGAGAATTCAATATCACCGATGTGATAACCACCCAATCGAGTGTGCATTATCCCGGGAATTATCTCCTTTTCTTCCGCATTTCGGTAATAATAAATACCTTGAACCAAACTGGAAGCGCAATTGCCCACACCGATTATTGCCACTCTCACTTTAGCCATTGATCCTCCTTATGCCTATTTTACATTATTTATGTGGAATGTCAAGATTGACAACGTATTCTTTATGAATATTATTAATCGGCTCGTAATATCGAGAATTAGAATAGAACACTCTATTTTTCGGAAAGAAGTCTCATAACACGCTAATGGGAGGTTCAATGGCAACAATATTAAGCGGCAAGGAACTGGCAGAGAAGATGCGTCAGGAGATGACGCGCGAAGCGACCGAACTTAAGGAGAGGCATGATCTCGTCCCTTTCCTCGCGGTTGTACTGGTTGGTGACGATCCAGCATCAGTATCCTACGTCAAGGGCAAAGAAAAAGCGTGCGCCGAAGTTGGCATCAATGTGCGGAAACATAAATTCGATGCCGATTACTCCGAAGAAGATCTCCTGCAATTGATCAGTGATTTGAACCATGACCCGAAAGTCCATGGCATCCTTGTCCAGCTACCCCTGCCAAAACACATTAATGAGGAAAAAGTGCTCTACGCCATAGATCCGGAAAAGGACGTGGATGGTTTTCACCCGATCAACGTGGGACGCCTCATGATCGGCGCGCCAGGCTATGTGCCGGGCACACCCCATGGCATTCAGCAACTGCTCCTGCGTAATAATATTGATACGGCCGGAAAGCATGTTGTAATAGTCGGCCGTAGCAACATCGTGGGCAAACCATTGGCCTTGCTCCTGGTACAGAAGAAACCCGGAGCGAATGCCACGGTCACCATTTGCCACACCGGGACCAAGAACATGGCCGAGATCACGAGACAGGCCGACATCCTGGTCGCGGCCATGGGATCGGCCGAGGTTATCAAGGCGGATATGGTCAAGGAGGGCGCGGTGGTGATCGACGTCGGCGTCAATCGAGTCGGCGAGAAGCCGAGCGCCAAGGACCCCAGCCGGATGGTTGCCATCCTGAAGGGCGATGTTGATTTTGAGGCGGTCAAGGAGAAGGCAAGCGCGATAACGCCGGTGCCCGGTGGCGTGGGACCGATGACCATCACGATGCTGATGGTGAACACGGTCGTCGCCGCCGAGCGGCGTGCCGCTCGTTCCAACTAGGGCGA
>Ga0209536_100006990_pt1 | contig 17150 bp, 12 predicted proteins | sample DeeMarSeWOR28_12_FD_187461 | JGI IMG/M metagenome (GOLD analysis project Ga0209536, IMG submission 187461) | Marine sediment microbial communities from White Oak River estuary, North Carolina - WOR-2-8_12 (SPAdes) (version 2) | ecosystem: Environmental > Aquatic > Marine > Intertidal zone >... | reverse complement strand
AAGAATCTTTACAAGATTTTTATTCAGTAATCTTTTGGAACCTCCCCGGGCAGGGATAATAGCAAGATTGCTCATACGGCCTCTCCATTTTTATAATAAGGTCATATTTCAAATAAGCGGCAATACCGTATCAACCGCTTAAAAATAGTTTTCGAGTTTGTCCAAGGCTACCCAAAAGCCCTCCCCTCCATTTTCATGCCCCTGCCAAATTTCAGGTATAAAAGAAGCTTGGGGTGCATTTAATTTTAGATTATCCGCTAGTGCTGGAAAGTCGATATGCCCAGACCCGATTTGCAACCCTTCGCCATCTTTACCTTCAGCGTCGGCGATATGCAGGTGAGCGATATGGGGTCCCAGGATTTCAACAAATTGCATAAAGGACCAGTGGAATTGATTGCAGGCCAGCGCAGAATGTGAAACATCCAAACAAATGCGATAGTGGTGATTTTTACAAAAGTGATCGATTTCCCATGGATTCACAAACAAATTATGAAACCGCTGGCCGCCGAAATGCCATGGAAACGGTGGCATTGTCTGAGGGATTATTTCTACGCCGCTGGTATCCAGCTGGTCCAGGCTTTCAAGTAGTTGATGGTATAGGCTTTTTGATTCAAGCTCTCGCAGAGGCGCATTGAAGGAAAATCCACCGATATTCGTAATGATTAATGGCGTATTCGCCTTCTTAAAATACGATTTTAAGGATCGTGTCAAATTGACAACTTTCTGCAGCTCCCTGACGGATTTGGCGCGGTAGGCAGCATCTGAACTGCATAGATCCAAAATATGATCCCCGGAAAAAAGTTCCGGGCTGTGGACAATGAAATCCATGTCATAAGCCCGGTCAAAGCATTTATTGATCTCTATCTCCATGTCCTTATAGCTCAAATGAAATTCAAGTAACCCCGGATTCGACTTATTAAGCAGCTCTTTATAATCATGAAAGCGGACCGGGATTCCCCAAGGCCGATCAAATTTATATGACCGTGCATCAATAACCTTTGTAGCTAAATCGCTCGGATAGAAAAAATCCCCCTTAAACATCTTTCGATTGATTCTTGCTCCAATCAACTCCTGTTTTTTATTTGGTTGCAAACCTTGACCGGGGCTTTTCACATCAATCATCGCCGGTTGAATAATATCGCCGGGATTCAGATCACAGGTACAGACTAAACTTTTAGCAAGCGAAACTCGGTTAATCATCTCCCCCTGGGTTAGCTGGCGTTCGTCAGCGCAACCCAGGGCTTCTTCCACGTGTCGGATGCCTTCTACCATTGCACCAAACTCATCCTGCATCAGACTGACTTTATGATCATTGCCCTCCATTTCACGGTCCAAGGTGAAATGCTTTTCGATCACCTTCGCGCCCAGAGCTACAGCGGCTATCGCGACATTGCCACCACGCTCATGGCCTGAATAACCCACCAGGCAATCGCCAATTTTTTGCAACTGCTCAAGATACCTGAGATTGATGTCTTTAAATGGCGCAGGATACGTGGAATTACAATGAAGCAATATATAGGGACTTCCCAAATACCTTAATAGCTGTATGGCTTCCCTGATTTCATGCTCTGTGGACATGCCGGTAGAACATAATAGCGGTTTGCCTGTTTTTCCCAACATTTCCAGCAAATCATGGTTAGTGAGGTCGGCTGAGGCGACTTTATACGCCAGCATGCCATAGTCTTCCAGTTTCCTTACGGAATTACTATCCCAGGGTGTGCACAGGGGAATGATTCCCTTTTCATAACAGTAATCAAAGGCTTCATACATTTCATTTGTAGCAAGCTGGAAGCTGTTTAAGAGATCCACGGTGTACTCTGTGCCTAGATTCTCGGTTTCATCATGGTTCCGTCCCTTAACCCCTCGGTACAGTGTTGACATATCTCTCATTTGGAACTTTACGCAATCGGCTCCGGCTCGGTGAGCTTGATTTATCAATTTTTTGGCAAGCGGAAGACTCCCATTATGATTATTCCCAATTTCAGCAATAATAAAGGTAGGAGACTCTTTGCTGATGGTAACGTCACCAATACTGATTCCTTCACCGATTTTTCTTCTTCTGGCTACCGCAACCAAACGATTATAGTCATCAACAATGGGGACAAAAAGAACATCCTCCAGATACTTGTTGATTTTATTTAATCCATCACTCTCCTTGACAAATTTATAGTTCGTATTAACAATCGCGGTCACTGGCTGATTGAGATCCGGCATGGAATTCCTTGAAAGCCAGCGAAAAATATCACCATTAGAAAAAAGTCCTTTGAGAATACCGCGGTCATCGACCACAAACAGGATTCTGCCTTTGGTCTGGACGATTTTATTTAAGGCAGAGAAAATTGTATCGCGGTTATGAATAATATATGAGTCAAAGGTTCTTTCGATTATCATGGCATCGTAACCATTCACTTTCTCTTGAGTTAAGGGTTATATACTAAATTAACTCCCAGGGAATTTCAGGCGCCACAATGGCAATCTTGCGGTAGCCGTTTTTTACTGATCGGTTACTTTTATTATCGGTTATGTGAAAGGTCAGGATTGAATCATGACGATCAATGGGGCCGGCGGTTTTATGTTTTTTGGTCAGGCTGACCGTAAGATAATACTGACCAGGTTTAAATAGATGACTGGGCAATTGCGCTTGATAACAATACTTGCCGGGATCAAGTTTAGTAAGAGAGGATGCTTTAAGATCGTCATCGGCAGTGAAAAAAATCATATGGCCATAAATGTCTTGAATAAATATAACGGCATAGTAATCGGGGTTGGATTCTCGAAGATCAAAGGACATATGAACCAATGGGGTGTCCTGGTACTCAAATACCGACCTGAATTCATCACTACTGTTGCTTTTTAGCCCGATCTTGAGTAACTGGATCGGCTTGGTGTTATCTTCACGAAAGCTGACCACTCCCGTCTGCTCTTCTTCCATATGATGCTCATTTAAATTTCGCAGATAGAATCGAATGGCATCGCCGGCTTTCCCGTGATGGATAATTTGCCCCTTCCCCAGCACAATGGCCTTTTGACATAAATTATTAATTGCACCCATATTGTGACTTACATATAAAACTGTTCTTCCCTCATGAGCCACTTCACTCATCTTTCCTAAACATTTTTTCTGAAATGCTTCATCGCCAACAGCCAGCACTTCGTCAACCAGCAGAATTTCGGGTTCCAGGTGGGCCGCGACCGCAAATGCAAGTCGAACGTACATACCCGAAGAATAGCGTTTAACCGGGGTATCTAAAAATTTTTCCACTTCAGCAAAAGCGACGATTTCATCAAACTTGCGTTTAATCTCAGCTTTGCGCATTCCTAAAATGGCACCGTTTAGAAAAATGTTTTCACGGCCGCTCAATTCGGGATGAAATCCCGTGCCAACTTCCAGCAGGCTCGCAACGCGACCTTTAATTCTGATGCGCCCCGTGGAGGGCTCGGTTATTCGTGAAATGAGTTTTAGAAGGGTGGATTTCCCGGCGCCGTTGCGGCCAATAACCCCGATGACATCACCTTGTTGAACTTCAAAGTTAACCCCCTTCAAGGCCCAAAATTCTTCCTGTCTATCCTCTTTTTGCTCTCTGGTTAAAGGCCTGATCACGTGTTTGGCAAAAGTGACCGCATTTTTAGATAGCACATCCCTCAAGGCTTGATAGCGTTCTCTTGTTTGATGCTGAATTAAATATTTCTTACCAAGATTATCTACTTGAATGATCGTATCTGGCATGCTTTTTATAACCACCTAAATGACATCAGCAAATGTGCGTTCAGTGTTGCGAAAATATTTTATTCCATAGATAAATAGTAAAATGACCAGAATGATGGAAAGAATGAAACCTGGCGCGAAGATCAAGGTATCCTTGCCCATAATGGCCCACCTGAATCCATCGATAACGCCAACCATCGGGTTCAACGAATAAAGCAGACGCCATTTTTCAGGCACCACCGAACTGCTGAAACCCACCGGAGACACATACAGTCCGAATTGCACGATAAATGGCACAATATAGCGAAAATCACGATACTTCACGTTTAAGGCTGATATCCAAAGACCCGCCCCGAGAGCGGCGAAATTGGCAATCAGAATCAGTACCGGCAGTGAAATAAAACGCCAAGTCGGCCAAAAATCATACCAAACCATCAAAGCAAAAAGAATCGCCATTGATATGAGAAAATCCACAAGGTTGGAAACCACCGTGCTTGTCGGTATGATCAGTCGTGGGAAGTATACTTTAGAAATAAGATTTGTGTTGGTAATAAGACTGTTGCTGGCGCCTGTTAAAGAATTCGCAAAAAACTGCCATGGTAACATGGCTGCAAAGACAAGAATCGGATATGGCACGCCTTCTGAAGGCATTTTTGCCCATTTGCCAAAAACGATGGTCAGCACCAACATGGTCAGCAAAGGGCGCAGCAGCGCCCACAGGATGCCGATGACGGTTTGCTTATAGCGCACCAGAATATCTCGCCAGGCCAGAAAAAAGAACAACTCCCGATAATCCCACAGATCTCGCCAGTACTGTTTTTCCGTGCGGCCTGCTTCGATGGTAATTTCTTTGGTTTGAAGATTTGAGGTGAAATTAGAATGCATTTAATTGTCCAGGAACCGAATGCGCTCAACGGTCAGTCTATACAGCTCCGCCGCTTAAGTTACATGAGCAATTTTATTATAACTTATTCAAATTATTGTAAATTTATTCAAACTAGGTATCGAATCACTGTTTACATTTGTCAGGCGATACCAGTTAATCGTCGGGTGCCTCCCAGATTAAAAGACGCGGACGGTCTTTCAAAGTGGGCAAAAACTTATTGTATTCACTGCGGCTGACAACCAGAGCGCGGACCTTACGCTTGATATAGCGCTCGGTCTTGCGGCTGAGATCGTTTAAATGGTACTGGTCGATATCGCCGACAAGCATCAGGTCGATAATCCCGGTGTCTTTGCCTTCAGCGTAATCATCTATTAAATAAGCCTTTTCCAGATCGCCCAGCCGATTGACGATTCCGTCAATAACCTGATCGATGCCCATCACCTTGCCAACCATGGATTTAAGGTCTGAAAAGAGCGGGTGCTTGGTATTGGCCGCATAAAAGACCTGCCGGCCGCTTTTTTGTGACTTCAGCAGTTTGGTTTTGGTAAGCTGGTTGAGCTCTTCCCGGACCGCATTGCTGGAGACATTGAATTCCTTGGCAAGCTCCCTTAGATAGGACTGGGTCTGGGGATTGAAAAAAAACCGGACCAAAAGCTTGATTCTCGTTTTCGAGGATATAAGTCCCGCAAATAGATTGTCCATGGCTGTTTCCCCTTTTTTGAGTAGCTATTCTACTCATATCATATCCAAAATGAAATGTCAAAAATCAGCTTGAATTGAGGGAGTATTTGACCAATAGAATTGGCCGTTATGGGTTAAGATAATTATCGGTTCCCAAAAGAAAATCTTGAGGTCAAACCGCGCGGCCGTGCAATATGAAGCGTCTGACCTGCCCCATGGCTAAAGTGACCGTCCGATCGCCGTGGGCCGCCATATTGGCCGCCTTTTTAATGCGCAAATGGCGACAATATGGTATAATACTTGCAGTAACTCATCAGAAACACTCATGAAAACCGGAACAATGACACGATCACGCATTTTTACGATATCCGTTTTGATCATGCTCAGCGGATGGGTGGTTCTGGTCAAATGGCATGGCCTCGCAGAGCCCCTGGAAAGGGATCTAACCACCTATGCGTACATTGCGCACAGCCTGATCGACGGAAATGAGCTTTATACCGACCTGTGGGATCACAAACCCCCCGGCATATTTCTCCTTTATATGCTGGCCGAGATGGTTGGCGGATACGACCAGCATTCGATTGTGGCGCTGGGAATTGTGTTTACGATTCTGAGCGCTATTTTTCTCTACCTCTTTTTGGCGCGCATGGCCGATACACCCACAGCGCTGCTGGGCGCTGCCTTCTGGGTTCTGGCCTCGAATTCGGTGGCGCTGCAGGGCAATCAACCCAATGTGGAGCTTTTTTTAAATGCCTTTACCCTGATGGCACTGTGGGCCCTTGGTCATTGGGACGGCCGCAATTTTAAATTTCCCCTTCTGGCAGGCATCTTTTTGGCCATGGCGGCCGTCTGCAAGACCATCATTGTATTTCCGGTATTTTTTATCTGTCTTTACTATTGCTATGACTTCGCTAAAAAATATGACCGGTCCGGCTATAAGAAAATCATCGGATTTTTTGCCGGCCTGCTGGCACCGTCCGTGATCCTGTGGCTGGGGGTATTTGCCTATTTCGGTCTGCAGGGACGATTCGCCGGTTTGTGGGAAGCGGTCTTCGAATTCAACCAACATTATGCCGGCAGCATCTCCCGCAATGTCTGGCGCTTTTTTTCGTCTCCTGAAAAATTGTTTAGCCGGAGCCTTACGGAAATTTGGATCCTGGTGCTGCTGGCTCTGATCTGGTTTGGCGCCAGTCGCCAACAGTACGGTCCCTTCAAACGCACTTTTTTCATCTTGCTGTTTTTCGGCCTCTGCTTCGAAGTCGCCAGCCCCGGTTACGGATACCCCCATTACTACCAGCTTTTGCTGCCGGTCTATTGTATGTTGCCGGCCTTGCTTTGTTATGATTTGCGGCTGAAGTTCGACCCATCCGGCTGGCCCTACGGACGGTCGGTGGTGGGGGGCCTAATCATTTTGTCGCTGGTATATCTGGGATATTTTCAAGCACAATATTTGACGATGACGCCTTATCAGATATCGCACAAAAAGTATGGCAAACTGTTCACCAGATCCTTTGAGGTGGCCGATGAGGTCAAAAGAATGACCGCACCCGGTGATGCGATCTATGAGTGGGGCGCAGAAACCGGTATCTATTATTACAGCAAACGCAATGCGGTTTCCGGCATCACCTACATTTACCCTTTGTTGAGCGGCTCCAGGGCTGAACGAACCAGAAAAATCAAGCGGGTTGTCAGGGACATCAATCAATCCCCGCCGGAGGTTTTTGTCTACAACGAAAGATACGGCAAGCTGAAAAAAAACATTTTTTATGGTCTGCTGAAGCAGGATTATCAATTGGTCAAAAAAATCGATTCCTATTACATATTTAAAAAAACGCCGTTAAGTTAATTCAATATTTATGACGCCATCTCAAAATACATTCCCGGCCTAGCTGGATGACCCGCCGCTTTGATTTAAAAACGGTGGGCCTTTTGATATAGCTTCAAGTTCAAGTTATGTCGATCAGGTGAACCCTATGTCAAACGAATTAGCCATGGTAATGCCGGTTTATAACGAGGAAGCCTGTATTGCCGGCGTGATAGATTCCTGGCGCAGGCTTCTCGCCACCCTGGATATCCGATTTGAGCTGATCGTGATCAATGACGGCTCCCTGGACGGCACTGCCGAGGCTTTGGCGCACTTCAGGGAAGACCGGCAGATCCATATCATCAATAAACCAAACAGCGGCCACGGCCCATCCATCCTGATGGGGTATCACCGGGCGGTTCAAGCCGCCGAATGGGTGTTTCAATGCGACAGCGATGATGAGATCAGCGCTGACTATTTCCGCGATCTCTGGGTGAGACGGAATGAATTTGCGGCGCTGTTCGGGACCCGAACCGGTCGCCAACAAAACGCCAGCCGCAAATTGATCACCCTGGGATCCCGCCTGGCGGTGCGCCTGCGCTACGGCCAGGGCGTTTCCGATGTCAACACCCCCTATCGATTGATGCGTGCCGATCTGCTCGATCAAATCATCAGACAGATCCCGGCCGATACCTTTGCACCCAACATCATCATCTCCGGGGTTCTTGCGAAAAACGGCGTACCGATCTATGAGCATCCGGTGCGCCATGTCAGCCGTCAGACCGGCGTGAATTCCCTTCGAAACCTAAAACTCTGGAATTCAGCGGTCAAATCATTGTGGCAACTCATCTGGTGCTGTCCGGTTATCAGCAATCCGATGCGTGCCGGCCAGAATTGAGTCAAACGGTTTAGATATGGCAATGACATACGACTATCTTGTTGTGGGCGCGGGCTTTTTTGGCAGCGTCATCGCTGAGCGAATCGCCAATGATCTGGGTGCCAGCGTTCTGGTAATTGATCAGCGCCCCCACATCGCCGGCAATTGCTATTCCGAATTCGACCATCAAACCGGCATCGAAGTCCACAAATACGGAACCCATATATTCCACACCTCCTCCGCGGAAGTCTGGGAATATATTTCCCGGTTTACCGAATTCAACGGATATACCCATCAGGTGCTGACGACCTACCAAGACAAGGTTTATCAGATGCCGATAAACCTGAAGACCATAAACGCCTTTTACAATCTTAATTTAACCCCGGTTGAAGCCAGAGAATTCCTTCAAACACAAATCGATCGGGACGCCGTCAAGACCCCCGAAAACCTTGAGCAAAAGGCGATTTCCCTGATCGGGCGACCCCTCTACGAGGCCTTCATCAAGAATTACACCATCAAACAATGGCACACGGACCCCAAAGACCTGCCCCCCAGCATTATCCAACGCATACCGGTCAGATACAATTACTGTGATGACTATTTTGTGGACTGCCGCTGGCAGGGGATTCCACTGGAGGGCTATACCCGGATTTTCGATAATATGCTGCAGTCACCCAATATCGATGTCCGGTTAAATTGCGATTTTTTCGATTGCCGGCATCAGTTTGAGATCAAGGAGCGCATCATCTATACGGGGCCCATCGATCGGTATTTCGATTACGTGCATGGACGGCTGCAATGGCGCACGGTCCATTTCAAGCGCCAAACCGCTGAGGTGGAAGACTATCAGGGAACGGCGGTCATGAATTATGCGGATCCGGATACGCCCTTTACGCGGATTCATGAATTCCGGCATTTGCATCCGGAAAGGGATTATACCCCAAACCGGACCGTCTTATTCTACGAAAGTGCCGGCAGCGATCCCAAGAACCCTTATTACCCCGTTAATTCCGATCGCAACCAAAAAATTTTTAAAAAATATCAAGAGCTTGCCCGGAAAGACCAACGCGTGATCATTGGGGGGCGGCTGGGCTCGTACGCCTATTACGATATGGATAAAACCATTCTGGCAGCCTTGAAGTGCTATAAAGAGAAAATCGCCGGGTGATCCGACACCTGAATTTCATTGAACCCATTTGTTCGAGCCCCCTGCCCTCTCAATCCCCCTTGATGTCAAATGTCGCTTGGGTTTTGTCCATATTGTGTCGTGCCTCCGCATAGTCCGGGTCGGCCCTGAGCGCCTGACGAAAAAATGCCAGTGCTTTTTTGATGTTGCGCCGGCGGACCATTATCAGCCCCAGATAGTTATAGGCTTCGGCATTTTCCGAATCTATCTGCAGGGCCAGTTTATAATTTTCGGCCGCCTGCTCCAACTGACCCAAGCGATAGAAGGCATACCCCAACTTCACCCGGCTGGCAGCAGAGTCAGGATTTAATTCCAACGCCCGCTTGAAATGGGGAATGGCCTGTTCAAATTTCTCTTTAGCCACCAGGGCCAGACCGACATTGTAATGGGATCGATGGCTGCCGGGGTTGATCTCAAGGACCTTGTTAAACTGGGCGATGGCGTCATCCTCCCTGCCATGGTCGGCCAGATACACCCCGAGGCTATTGTGGGCGACGTAGTTGCCCCGGGTCACCTCGAGAGCACGTTTGAACAGGGTGCCGCTGTTTTGCCAGAATTTTAGCTCATGGGATGTAACCAGCATCAAGGCCCCCATGATCAACAGGTGCGGCAAAACCTTTAGAAGTTTTGCAGACGGCCATCGTGCCACCAGCGCCTCAAGCCACCAGGCCACCAGAATATACAACCCGATAAAGGGGATATAGGCATAGCGATCGGCCATGGCCTGCCCCCCCACCTGCACCAGCCCGATAACAGGAACCAGGGTTCCCAGATACCAGAACCAGCCCACAAAGAACCAGGGGCGTGATTTGATTAGCCGGACGGCCGCATAGCTGGCAATCAACAACACGATGCCGCATACCACCGGCTGCCACAGGGGCGGCATACCGGGATGGGGATATAAAATCGCCAGTTTGCTCGGCCAGATCATCTTGCCGATATAGCCCAGATAGGACACCAGCGCATTGGCGATCCGTACCGTCAGTGGAAATGCTTCCAGGGTGGTAACCGCTCCCCCCGTCTGTTGGGCGAAAACAGTCACCGCACAGGAGCCCGCCGATGCCATCAGCAGCGGTATTTTTTCGATGATCAGAATTGGACGGAACGATAACTGCGATTCGCTGGCCGGGTGCCTTTTTGCTCCAGGGAGTTTAAACCGGTGCAGCGGCCAGTAATCCAGCAAAAGCAGTACGAACGGTAAGGTCACCAGCATGGGTTTGGACAACAGGCTCAGGCTAAACAGCACCAGCACCATTAAATATCGGATAATGCCTGAATGGCGCACATAGTGAAGATACGCCCCAATGGACCAAAAGCCGAAAAAGGCGCTCAGCAGATCCTTGCGTTCGGCCACCCAGGCAACCGACTGGATATGAATCGGGTGAAGCGCGAACATGGCGGCCACCAGACTGCTCTGCCACAGCTTCCCGGTCATGCGCCTCAGGATCAAAAATAACAGCAGACCGTTGACGACATGCAACAATACGTTGGTCAGGTGATGCCGGCCGGGGACCAGTCCATACAGCTCGACATCCAGCATATGCGAAAGCCATGTTAAGGGATGCCAGTTGCTGGCGTGAACGGCGGTAAAGGCCCACCGGACACCCGCCATGCTCAGACCGGCCTTGACGTGACGGTTTTGGTAGACATAGGTGGCGGTGTCATAATTTTGAAAATCAAAGCCTGCGGCTTGATGATAAACCAGAAGGGTGCACAGGATCAGCAACAGACAGACCCACAGCTCGACACGGACATTCAGGAAGGTTTTTGGAACGGTGTTATCGCTCATGAATCGTCGGGAAACCGTTTGAGCCTGACAAGCTGCTTTTTAGCCAGGTAGAATTGGAGCGCGGTGAAAAGGCATCCGAATCCATATTGCACGGATCGCCGGAGATTGATCGACGAGGCCTCGGCAAAATACTTGGTCGGACAGCTGACTTCAGCAATCGTATAACCGTGCCACAGGATTTGAGCCAGCATCTGATTGTCGAAGACAAAGTCATCGGAATTGGCGTCATAGGGAATGGTTTCCAGCAGGTTGCGCGAAAAGGCCCGGTAGCCGGTATGATATTCGGACAGTTTGGCGCCCATCAACAGATTCTCAAAGCCGGTCAGAAACCGGTTGGCCACATATTTCCAGACCGGCATGCCACCTTTCAAAGCGTAACCGCCGAGGATCCTGGAGCCGAGCACGCACTCATACAGGCCGTTGCCAATCATGGACACCATCGCCGGAATTAGCTTTGGGGTGTACTGGTAGTCAGGATGCACCATGATGATGATATCGCCGTTGGCCTCGAGCGCCAGCCGATAGCAGGTTTTCTGATTGGCGCCGTAACCCCGGTTTTGATCATGGATGCAAACGGATGCCTGGGTCAGGCTTTCGGCGATAGCCACCGTCTCATCCCGGCTGTCGTCATCAACCACAATCACCTGATCCACATAATCCTGCTGAATGACTTCCTCATAGGTCCGGCGCAGGGTTTGGGCGGCATTGTAGGCCGGCATCACGACAATAACTTGTTTATCCTTGTACATATTCGATTCCGGAGACCATTGTTTGGTTTATGGTGGAAATTATAACGGGTGCACATCCGTCTTGGCGGCTTCCGGTTTGGCAACAGGTCGATCCGCGCCCCTTCTTTCGAATCGCATCTGGCAAATCTGTTCGGATATCAGGCTCATCATGAAGATGATGATGGCCGATACGAATAAAAAGACGCTCATATTCGTAAAGCGGTTGCGCATGATAAAGGTATAGAGATAGTTCAGCAGGCCCAGTGAAAAGAGCACGAAGCTGACCGGGAGAAATACCCGCATGGGGGAATAAAGGGTGCAGATGCGGGTAATAATCATAAAAAACCTGACACCGTCCCGTACCATTCGGATGTTGCTGGCACCCGCTGTTCGCTTGTTGATTTTGACGGGCACGTACTTGACACTCATCCCGCTTCGCAGCGTGCCAAGGGTCAGGGTGGTCGGGTAGGAGTAGGTATTTGGCAGCAAATACAGAAAGTTGCGCGCTACTTGTGATTTCACCGCCCGAAATCCCGACGTTAGGTCCTTAATGGAGAACTTGGCAACATAGGAAGCAAACCAGTTGTAGGCTTTATTGCCAAGGGCGCGGCCGAAGGACGCCTGGTCACTGGCAGAGCGAGCGCCGACAACCATATCGTATTCGGGGAAATGCGCCAGCAATCGCCCGATATATTCGGGATCATGCTGGCCGTCACCGTCCATGAACACCAGCAGTTGCCCGGTGGCAAACCGAATGCCGCTTTTGATGGCCGCCCCGTTGCCGATGTTGTAGGGATGACTGTAGACCGTGGCGCCGGCCTGTTGAGCCTCGCTGACCGTATCGTCGGTTGAGCCGTCATTGACGACGATCACTTCAAAATCCGGGTATAGCGATCTGATCTGTTTGACGATATCTGCAATGGTGCGGCCTTCATTATAGGCCGGGATGATGACGGAAACGGTGGTCTCACTCATTATAATTATTTGCCTCTTTTGACGATCCCAATGGCGTCGGCAACAAACTACCGAACATATGATTAATATTTGAAATTATAAGAAAAAATCGAGCTACCTGTCAAGGGTATTCGGTCCAGAGCCCTCATTGGCAGGGGGGCGTTTTGCAATCCCTGTCCGGTCCGGTCGGAAATTTTATCTGGGTTCACCGGTTTCATGATGTTGTTTGATGGCTGCGAGCGTATTATTCAGGTTGTTTTGCGCATCCGTGTAGCTCGGATTGATCTCAAGGGCTTTTTTAAAGAAAGCGACGGCCTTTCCGATTTCTCCCAGACCAATCAGGGCGGCGCCTATCCCGTTATAGGCATCGGCGTAATCAGGATCTTTCTGGATGGCCTGCAGATAATTGGCAATCGCCTGACGATACGCTCCCTGACGGTACAGGGCATTGCCCAAATTATTGTACGCCATTGCATAATCAGGGTTTAGCCGCAAGGCACGGGTATACCAGCGGATGGCTTGATCCGTTTGCCCCTGCCGGGAAAGGGCCACCCCCATGTTCAAATGGGCCACCTCGAATTTCGGATTGATTTCCACCGCTTTTTTAAAGTGGTGGATGGCATCCGTTAACCGGCCCTCTTGCAGCTGATAGTGGCCAAGGTTGTTCTGGGCGACATAATTGTTCTCCGTCACGGCAAGGGCCCGCTCAAACAAGGTTTGGCCGGATTGCCAGGTTGCAACCTGGCCCCATGAGATGATCATCAAGATGACGCCAACAAAGGCAGCCAGGGCTATCTGCGCCAATTTTTTATAACGAAACGGACTTAAAAGATGCGGAATCCCCCAGCTTAAAACAATAAATAATCCGATCAAGGGCAAATAGGTGTATCGATCGGCCATCGCCTGGGCGCCGACCTGCACCAAACCGATCACCGGCACCAGGGTTCCTAAATACCATAACCAGCCAACAATGAACCATGGTTTTGATTTTGCGAACCGGATTGCCACCCAGGTAATGCCCCCCACCAGCATGCCGGCCATGATCACCTGCCACACCGGGGGTGCGCCGGGATGGGGATAAAACACCGCCAGGTTAGCCGGCCATATCATCTTACCGATATAGCTCACATAGGAAACCAGTGCATTTGCCAACCTGACATAAAACGGATAGGCTACCAGCGAGCCCACGGCCCCGCCCGTTTGCTGGGCGTAAACCGTTACCAGGCAGGATGCCGCCGAGACGATCAGCAACGGAATTTTCTCGAGCAGCAAAGCTGAGTTAAAGGCCCATCGCTGCGACAGTTGATTGGGTTCGGACCTGGATGCAAACCGCATGCGTGCCAGGGGCCAATAGTCAAGCAAGATGAGCACGAACGGCAGGGTTACCATCATCGGCTTGGCCATCAAACTCAAGATAAAAAACAGAAAAACCGACCCAAAACGGCCCGCGTTCGGCGACTGCACATAGCGGATATAGCGCCAGATTGCCAGCAGGCCAAAAAAGGTACTCAACAGGTCTTTGCGTTCGGCAATCCAGGCAACCGACTGCACATGCAGAGGGTGGATGGCAAACAGTGCGGCCACCGCACCGCTGCGCCAGAGACTCCCGGTCATCAGCCGCAAAACGCCAAACAGCAGCAGCGAATTGGCCAGATGCAACACAACATTGGTCCAGTGGTGGGCTCCGGGATTCAGACCGAAGAGCTGAACGTCGAGCATATGCGAAATCCAGGTGACGGGATGCCAGTTGCTGACGTATGTGGTGGTGAAGGCCCAGCGAAGGTTCGCGGCTGTCAAGCCGGCTTTTACGCGGCTGTTCTCATAAACATAGTTGGCCGTGTCGTAATTGTCGAATTCAAATGTACCGACCGGCCCGTACAGGGACACGGTCACAAAGACAAGGAACAAGCAAAGCGCAAGTCCATGGCGATCAATTGAATATTTTTTTCTCATTATGATTCGTCTTTAAATTATATGAAAAAAAAGAGCTGACTGTCAAGTGCTCCGGGCGCCTTAAATTAAATTTTATTATTAATATTAGTTAGTTATATCACTTGATCAGTTGCGGCCGAGTGGCGCCTGATATAGGGTGGGCCGCAAGAAGCTTGGTCCTGCCGATTCAATTAGTTTGACATAAACAGCTAATTTACTGATAATTAACTGATAGCTTCCGGAAATGACCCATTTCCGATTCATTACCCTTGGGCAACCCGGATAATTATTGATGAAGCGATCCTCTAGATTTGATCTGATTGTTTGCCTGGTTTTGGCCCTGGCGTCGATTCTGGTATATGGGGCTGTCTTCAGCCATCAATTTGTCAATATAGACGATCCGGTTTATGTTGCCCACAATCCCCATGTCCAGGCCGGGCTCACCCCCCAGAGCATCAAATGGGCTTTCACAACCACCCGGGCTGAATTCTGGCACCCCCTGACCTGGCTGTCTTATATGCTGGATACCCAACTATTCGGTATCCAGCCGGCCGGTTATCTGTTCACGAACTTACTGCTGCATATTTTCAATACCATTGTGGTGTATCTTATCTTCATCCGGATGACGGGCACCCCATGGCAGAGCGCCCTTGTGGCCGCCTTGTTTGGGTTGCACCCCTTGCACGTGGAATCCGTGGCGTGGGTTGCCGAGCGCAAAGACGTGCTGAGTGCCCTTTTCTGGATGCTGACCACCTATGCCTACATCTCTTATGCAGAGCGCCCCGGCTGGCAGAAATATCTAGCGGTATGTCTGGGCTTAATCCTCGGCTTAATGGCCAAACCCATGCTGGTCACCCTGCCCTTCGTGCTGCTTTTGCTCGATTACTGGCCCCTTGGCAGATTTGATCCGGCACAATCGCCGTCAGTTTCACTCTCTTCAGCGCTTCGTTTGATCCGTGAAAAGATCCCTTTGTTTATCCTGGCGGCGGTATTCAGCCTGATCGCTTTTGGGGTTCAGAAAGCCGGCGGCGGCACCGATCCTTCCGACCAGTACCCCCTGGCAGACAGAATCGCCAATGCGGTATGGTCATACGCCGATTATATATTTAAAACGATCTGGCCGCGCAATCTGGCCGTCTTTTATCCTTTTCCCGACCATCTCCCGGTCTTACAAGTTGCCGGCGGTGCCTGCCTGCTGGCGATTCTAACCGCATTGGCGTTTAAATGGGCCCGGCGCTATCCTTTTGTCATTGTCGGCTGGTTGTGGTACCTGGGAACGCTGGTACCGGTGATCGGCCTGATAAAAATAGGCGATTTCGCCCTGGCCGACCGCTATATGTACATCCCATTAATCGGTCTGTCCATTATCATCGCCTGGGGTCTGCCGGAAATTTTGGCCGGACTGCCCCGGAAAAGAGCTGTATTGGCAACCGCGGCCCTTGCCACCCTGGCCGGTCTGATGCTGGCCACCCATGGGCAGGTCCGCATTTGGACCAACAGCCTTACCCTCTTTGGGCACGCCCTCCGGGTAACTGAAAAAAACTATTATGCCCACTACGGCCTGGGCCAGGCCTGGGCCGGTCAAAGCCAATGGGGCAAAGCCGCTAGCCATTTTTTAAAAGCGGTTGAATTTAAACCCACCAAGGCAACCCTTCGAAATGATTTGGGACGTGTTCTGGCAAGGCAGGGAAAATTCGATGAAGCCGCGCTTCAGTTGACGAAAGCCATCGAAATCCGCCCCCAATTGCCCTCCGCCCATTTTTACCTGGCCAATGTTCGGGTGACGCAAAACCAATTTGAACGGGCTGTTTATCATTTCACGGAAGCCCTGAAACTGCAGGCGGACGCGCAGGCACCGGCATCTCAGCCGGACTACCATGAGCTGATAGCCGCCCATGACACAGCGGACAAAATCAACCGCGCCGTCAACCACTATCGCACACTGCTGGCAGCCAATCCCCATGATTTAGGGGCATTGCGAACCCTGGCGATCCTTTATGCCGTGAAAGGTGACTATGATCGCGCGTTCGCCGCGCTTAAAGTGGACCCATCACCCCAGAGCCGGATGCGTGCCATTACCAGGGGCTATGCCGACTGGACCCTCGTTAAATCCAGATAATCACAATCTCGCTGCGCAAGGCACCGCTGCAAAAGCGTAACCCGGATTTTCAATAAGCCTTGGGGATAGCCAACAATTCAAACAGTCCGAAGCCCCCGCTCGATACGACCTGCTTGACATCCCTGGCAAAAAAGTCCTTGAGCCGCTTTTTCTCTTCGGCACTGAATTGTCTATCCGCCCAGTTGTTGAACAGATCAAAGCGGATCAGCAGGTGGGAGAATCCCTGCTGTTTCAATGCGTCGCGAATAGGTGTGAAAGCATCGGCATTTCGAACAATTTTCAGAAACAGATTGCGACCGAAGACAAGATCGCGGTCACTATAGTAGCGACGGTTGCCCATGAAAAGGCCCAACAATTTGGCATCGGCGGCCAGATGATCATTGGCATAGGCGATCACCGGATATTCCGGGCGATAGCGGGTAATATACGCATCGCGGTCCAGCCGGCCGCTGATATAGCTGCATGGGTCGACCTGCTTGAATTGCGCG
>Ga0209536_100006989_pt1 | contig 17154 bp, 19 predicted proteins | sample DeeMarSeWOR28_12_FD_187461 | JGI IMG/M metagenome (GOLD analysis project Ga0209536, IMG submission 187461) | Marine sediment microbial communities from White Oak River estuary, North Carolina - WOR-2-8_12 (SPAdes) (version 2) | ecosystem: Environmental > Aquatic > Marine > Intertidal zone >... | reverse complement strand
TGAGTGGATTGATATTACTGAAATTACGCAATAATTAGTCTCTATATTTTTATATCTCCAATACAAATAAAATTAATTTGACACAACTAAAATAATTTATTATCTTTAATCAGACAAAATAATCTGATTATGCAATTATCATAATTTTAAGAAAAAATTTCAGATAACTGGAAGGATAAAAGATGAAAAAGATCATTAATATAGTGTACACGGATATAATTTTAATATCAAGTATTTTAGCCATAGTTGGTTTAATGATTACGGCTTGTGGTGGGGACTCGGATAAAAGCGGATCGGATGAGTTTTCCAATGTTCAAAAAACAAATCCATCAGGCTTGAGCGATTTTGAACTCAAGCACGGAATAGGCCCGATTAAAAAAGAATTAAAATTAGGACCTATCGATGAAGCCAAAGCGCTTGAGGGCGAAAAGATTTTTGAATCGAAGTGTGCAACATGCCATAAGCTTGATGAAAAATATACTGGTCCTGCTCAGCGTAATGTTCTGCAGAGAGTATCACCGGAGTTTTTCGTGAACATGGTATTGAATCCTGACGAGAACACTGAAAAACACCCGCATGCCCAGGAGATGTTGTTAAAGTACAATATGCAAAAAATGACAAATCAAAATATTAACGTTAAAGATGCCCTGTCACTTCTGGAATATTTCAGGGTACTTGACAGAGAGCTTAAGCAAAAAAGTACTAACTAATATACGAGGAGAGAATTATGAGTAAAAAGTATCTTAAAGCGCTAATTATTGCAGCTTCAATTGTTGCAGTATTTGCGTTAATTCATTCGGGCTGCCAGCAGCAAAAAGATGTTTTAAGCGGCAGTACGGCTGACCAGGTTTTCGTACCGCCTGGAAGTTACGATGATTTTTATTTATTTACTTCCGGCGGATTCAGCGGACAGGTTGGTGTTTACGGGCTGCCTTCAGGAAGACTTTTCAGAGTAATTCCCGTTTTCTCGCAGGATCCTGAAAAGTCCTACGGCTATTCTGAAGAATCCAAACCAATGTTAAATACATCGTTTGGATTTTTACCATGGGATGATGCTCATCATCCAGAGCTCTCTCAAACTAATGGTATTCCTGATGGTAAGTGGTTATTTATTAATGCAAACAATACACCTCGTGTTGCAAGAATCGATCTTTCAACTTTTACCACTGCCGAAATAATTGAAATTCCAAATTCCGGTGGTAATCACGGATCTCCGTTTACAACCGAAAACGGGGAATACATTGTTGCTTCAACAAGGTTCAGCATTCCTATTCCAAACAGGGATGTACCTATAAGTTCTTACAAAGAAAACTTTAAAGGAACATTAACCTTTATTAGTGTAGCTAAAGATGGTAAAATGTCAATTGCTTTCCAGATTTTAGTACCTGGATTTGATTATGATCTTGCACACGCAGGTAAAGGTCCTTCCCACGGATGGGCATTCTTTACAAGCTATAATACTGAGCAGGCAAACACCTTGCTTGAAGTGAATGCTTCACAAAACGACAAAGACTTTGTGGCTGCAGTTAACTGGAAAAAAGCAGAAGAGTTTATTGCTGCAGGTAATTATAAAACGATGAAAGCTACTTATTACAGAAATCATTTTGATGAAAAGAAGCACATGGCTTTCTCTGAAAAGAATACGGATGTTAAAGTTCTAAGTCCAGCCGATTGCCCAGGATTGATCTACTACCTTCCAACACCAAAATCACCACATGGTGTAGATGTTGATCCTTCAGGCGAATACATTGTTGCAGGCGGAAAATTAGCTACCGTAATTCCTGTTCATTCATTTAGTAAAATGCTCAAAGCAATAGAGAATGAGGAATTCGATGGTGATGCTCAGGGGATTCCTGTTCTTAAATATGAATCAGTTATAGCGGGCGAAGTTGAAAATTGCGGATTAGGACCACTACATACTGAATTTGACGGAAAAGGTTTTGCATATACATCTGCATTCATTTCATCAGAAATTGTAAAATGGGAATTAGGAACATGGCAGGTTGTTGATAGGATTCCTACATATTATTCAATCGGTCACTTAAACATTCCCGGCGGCGACAGCAAAAAACCCTGGGGTAAATATGTTATTGCTCTTAACAAAATTACCAAAGACAGGTATCTGCCGACAGGTCCCGAGTTAACTCAATCAGCACAGTTAATTGATATTTCCGGGGATAAAATGAAATTATTGCTGGACTTCCCGACGGTTGGTGAACCTCACTATGCACAATCTTTACCTGCGGATCTTGTTGTTAAAAACTCACGCAAGATTTATCTTATTGAGGAAAATGAACACCCATATGTAACAAAAGCTGAAAAGGATGCTCGTGTTGAAAGAAATGGTAACGAGGTTCACGTTTATATGACTACCATCAGAACTCACTTTGCACCGGATAATATTGAAGGAATAAAAGTTGGTGATGTTGTTTATTTCCATCTTACCAACCTTGAACAGGATTGGGATATTCCTCATGGTTTTGCTGTTAAAGGAGCCAGAACTGCCGAACTGCTGATTATGCCGGGTGTAACGGAAACTTATACATGGAGACCTCAATTTGCGGGAATATATCCATTCTACTGTACCGATTTTTGCTCCGCGCTTCACCAGGAGATGCAGGGTTATATAAGGGTTTCAGAAAGAGGATCGAATGTTCCAATTTCATATAAGGTTGGTAACTAATTAGTTAATGTTTTACTGGGTTGTCTCAAAAGTAAATTTGATAAGAGGGTCATTCCTACGAAAGTAGGAATCCAATTATATTAAAAGTTTTAGATTCCCGTTTACACGGGAATGACTAAAAGCCGAATCTTTTGAGACAGCCATTTTTTTTAATAACGGGGAAAGATGGAAACTAAATCAAAAATAATTATTATTATAGCAGCGTTAATGGTATTGTTAACGTTTGTATTTCCATTATGGTATATCGATCTGGAAGCACCTCAGTATCCGGAGGGCATAGGTTTGGAAATATGGATCAATCAAATAGTTGGACAAAATCCTCATGATCTGGCGAACATAAATGGATTGAATCATTACATTGGAATGAAAGAAATTGTACCGGAATCAATTCCGGAGTTGAAGATAATGCCATACTTAATGATATTTATGATTTTGTTTGGTTTAATGGCAGGAATACTGGGTAAAAGATCACTCGTTTATACCTGGATGCTTTTATTTGTAATTATGGCTGCAGTTGGGATGTATGATTTTTACATGTGGGAATATGATTATGGACATGATTTAAATCCTCAAGCTGCAATTAAAATACCCGGAATGGCATATCAGCCGCCGCTTATCGGATCAAAGATGCTGCTGAATTTCAATGCTATTTCAATGCCTCACATTGCAACTTACATTTTAGCTTTTGTTGTGATGTTAGCTGCTGCTGCATTAATAATTGATACAAAATTAAAAAAGAAAAGGAATGAAAGTGCTGAATAAATTGTTAAATATTTTTCTCGTAGCTTTTGTAATTGTAACAATCATTACGCTTGCATCTTGTGGCAGTGATCCTGAACCAATTAATTATGGGCAGGATGAATGTGAGTTCTGCAGAATGCTTATTACAGATACTAAATACGGTGCCGAACTTGTCACAGAAAAAGGCAAAATATATAAATTCGATTCGATTGAATGTATGGTTGAATTTTCACTTGTTAAAAATACTTTAGGTGATACTAACAACAAGCTATTGATAACGGGCTTTTATAATCCGGGCAAATTTATTGATGCAAGAAATTCTGTTTACGTAAAGAATAATGAATTCAGAAGTCCAATGGGTTTGAATGTAACTGCTTTTAACAGCGAAGAGCAAGCACAAAAGTTCATCTCAGAAAACGGGGGAGAAAAATTAAGCTGGGTTGAAGTTATTGAACTTGTTAAACAAAGAAGTATGTAGTACTTTCTTATCTCAATTTAGAATTTCAATTAAAAAATTGCACATATGCGTTTACGTATTTTCGATAAATTAATATTCTTCATCGGATTCTTGTATCTTTTTCTTGGTCTTTCCATAATATCCATCTATCCAAAAGAAATTTTAGTGTCAAAAACCGGGACAGTAACTACAATCCACAAAGCACTTGAATTAGCAGAAGATTATGATGTAATATTAATTAAGCCCGGACATTATGTCGAAGGCAATATAATTATTAATAAAATGGTAAAAATATTTGGAGAAGATTATCCAATTGTTGACGGGGAAGGGGATGGTGAAGTTTTTACGGTTACAGCCGATAGTGTCACTATCTCCGGTTTGACGATTACAAATTCGGGTGTAAGCTATCTGGAAGAAAATGCCGGAATACGTTTGGAAAAAGTCTGGAATTGTTCGGTAACAAATAACAAATTACTGAATAACTTTTTTGCAATCTATCTTGCACAATCGTCAAATTGTAATATTTCTGGTAACTTTATTAAGGGTGAGAAGAAGAGAGAAACAAATTCTGGTAACGGTATTCACCTGTGGTACAGCAAAAATATAACCATCGAAAATAATACCATATCGAATCATAGGGATGGTATTTATTTTGAATTTGTAAGAAACGGTACAATCAAAAACAATTACAGCAAAAATAATCTTCGCTACGGATTGCATTTTATGTTTTCTGATACGTGCACATATGAGGATAACACTTTTGAAAGTAATGGCGCCGGCGTTGCCGTTATGTACACCAAGTATGTGCTGATGAGGAATAATAAATTTATTAATAATTGGGGCTCTGCTTCTTACGGAATTTTACTTAAAGAGATATCCGACAGCAAAATTGAATTGAATGAATTTATTGAAAACTCTACAGCACTTTATATGGAGGGATGCAGCAGGATTACGGTTGAACATAACAACATTATCAATAACGGGTGGGCAATTAAGTTAATGGCAAACTCTATAGATAATTATTTTTACGAAAATAATTTTATCGCAAACTCTTTTGATGTTTCTACAAACAGCCGTTCAAACTTTAATGAATTTGAAAGAAATTACTGGTCGGAGTATAAAGGTTACGATTTGAATAAAGATGGTTTTGGAGATGTTCCGTTCAGACCGGTAACAATGTTTTCAATGATGGTGCAGGATCAACCTACATCTTTAATTCTACTTCACAGTTTATTCATCAGCATACTTAATGTTGCTGAAAGTATCATCCCTGCAATAACACCCGAAGCTCTGACAGATACAAAACCGAGAATGAGGAAGATTATTTGATTGAGATAGCAAATCTGAAAAAACAATTTGGTAAAGCTGTTGTGCTGAATAACATCAACCTTTCATTAGGTGCTGGTAATGTTACTGCAATTGTTGGTCCGAACGGTTCTGGTAAAACAACAATGATAAAAGCAATCCTTGGACTTGTTAAACCAACGGAAGGCACAATAGAAGTTGATGGATTCAAAACAGAAGGGGATTATCTATACAGGAAAAAAATAGGATACATGCCGCAGATTGCAAGATATCCGGAAAACCTTACCGCTAATGAATTACTCTCGCTAATTAAAGATTTGAGAGAATCTGAAAGTTTTAAAGAGGAAAAAATTTTATCTTCGTTTAAATTATCCGGCGAAATGGAAAAACCCTTTAAGAGTTTATCCGGTGGGACAAAACAAAAAGTATCTGCATTAATTGCATTTGCCTTCGATCCCAAAATCTTAATACTAGATGAACCGACTGCCGGCTTAGATCCAATATCAAGCAGCTACTTTAAAGATTTAGTGGTAGATGAAAAACAAAAAGGGAAGACGATCATCCTTACTTCTCATATAATGAGTGAAATACAGGAGCTTGCAGATGAAATAATATTTCTTCTCGAGGGCGAAGTACGATTTAAGGGTTCGCTGGAAGAATTATTAAAACACAAAAATGAAACCACTCTTGAAAGAGCTATTGCGGAATTAATGAACCAGGAAGTATGAGTTTAGTTAAAAAAATACTAACGTATGAATTTCATAATACAATAAGAAGTAAATGGGTTATACTTTACACGCTCTTCTTCTTTCTTGTAGGATACTCATTATTCACTTTCAGCGGAGATGTTAACAAAGCTTACATAAGCTTAATGAACATTATTATTTTCATCATCCCGCTGGTTTCACTTATTTTCGGTTCAATATATCTTTATAACTCAAGGGAGTTTATTGAGATGATGCTCAGCCAGCCGATTGACAGAAAGTCGTTGTTCACTGGAATTTACTTTGGAACTTCTGTTTCTCTTGCAGCAGGATTTGTTGTCGGCATTTCAATTCCATTCATCCTGTTTGCCAATGTCGGACAGCAGTATGAAGGTATTACTGTATTATTATTAATCGGCATTGCTCTAACCTTTATTTTTACAGCGATTGCATTTTTTATTTCAGTTTCGCAGGATGACAAAGCAAAAGGATTAGGATTCTCAATACTTCTCTGGCTTATACTTGCCGTAGTCTATGACGGGTTTGTACTATTTATAGTTTATTATTTTGCCGAATATCCCCTTGAAAAAATTATGATAGTACTTAGCATTATTAATCCCATTGATCTTGGCAGGATTTTATTTTTGATAAAGTTTAACATTGCTGCGTTAATGGGTTATACAGGAGCTGTGTTTCAGCAGTTCTTCGGAGGAGTTATTGGTACTATTATCTCAGCTGTTTTTATGCTGTTATGGATATTAATCCCTTTAACATTAAGCACACAGTTGTTCAAAAAGAAAGATTTTTAAGAGGAATGATTAAATTGTAGAATTGTGCGTTTATCTAATTACGTAATGATGTTGGAGGTAGTATTGATAAGGCAACTAACTGGCAGCTCTTGGTAGAAGATACATATTAGATTGGGGGGGATAAAAGCTATAAGCTTTTCTTGTTTTAATATAGTTAAATGTTTTAAATGAATGATCTTTTTTGAATCAAGACACTTTCAGGCAACTATTCTCCTGATAAAGACTTATAATATTCAACTATCCTTTCGGATTCTGTTTTACTGTATGTCCTATAAGATTCTTTTACGATTGATACTTTAAACCTTTCTTTGAGGTTATCCATCAAATCAAATTTAAGATATATAGAATTAGTTTCTTTATGAAAGGAATAAATTGGTTTCATTCCGATAGGAGCATTTTCATAGATTATCCAAAAATATGTATCATAGAAATTCCCCAGCTCGTTTTCGTATAGGATAAAGAAATGTAAATTTATCTTTTGTTCTTCCGTTAAGTTGAAGACTTTTAAGTCCACCGGCAAATTGATTGACTTAGTAGGTGTTAACTCATTTTGAAAGAACACGTCCATTGTATCAAATATGTAATTTCGATCAGGTTTAATACCACTAATAAGGTCTAAAAAATCATTCCTCAAGACAGGGTCTCCAGTAACCGTATCTGCGAAAGAATATGCACTTATATTAGCTAATGAATTTCCACTATTTCTTATCGTTAACTGAGAGTGTACTGTATAATCAATATCTCCTATGGGAGATTCTAATGTATCTCCAAAGCCCTTTTTAATATTTTTAATAAAATTTAGTACGCTATCTTCTTTTTCCTTCTTTAATCAAGTTTGAATCAACCATAACTAAACTTGAATCAAAAAATAATTGATTATCAATAAACATTAATGGTGGTAGGTTGATTAGATCTTTTGGTGGTTTGAATGTGAGTTTCTTAACAGTTGGTGTATCAATTATTGAAAGTCTTGGATTATATTCGATTGCATTAATAGAATAGTTTAGTAATTCAATTTTTTCATTTTGGTTACAATCTTTAATAAGTGTAAAAACAGATAAAATTATTGCGCAAAAAGCAATAATAGTTGGCAGTTTATGTCTTTTTTCATTTTCATCTTATCATACCTACCAGCCGGTGCTAAACGCATCCCTTTATGATAGGCTGTTGTAACTTAGCTTATTTCTCTATTAATCTCAATTTTTCCAGCAGCAAATTATAATCTTCTGTACGGTTCATATTAAAGTATAATTCTTCTTTATAAAAGGGCAGGGATTCTGCCGGAATTATTTCGGCTCCGACAGTGTCAATTAAATTTAACACGTTGCATTTTCTCTTTTTCTGAACGTCATCTCTGTTTTCATTATTAACTCCTTCTTTTAATATTTCCTCGGAAGGAGATAGACACTCTTTAGAATACTTACCCGCCAGCTGCTGGATAAATCCATCTGCTTTTGCAACGGTTATTAATTTATCGGTTTTATATTCAATCAAATAATTTATCATCTCCTTTTTCATAAAAGGCAGATCGCAGGAGATAATAAAGTTAATATTTGTTTTAGAATGTTTAAGTCCTGAATGAATTCCGGCTAAAGGACCTCTGTGCCGGAAGATGTCTTCATAAATTGGAAGACCGAGAAATTTATAATCATCGGGATCGTTTGTTATAAGAATTACATCTTTAAACATGCTTTGCAGTAAATCACGCAATCTTTCAATTATTGTTTTATCGCCAATCTTCAATAAAGATTTATTCGTTCCCATTCGTAAGCTTTTACCGCCGGATAAAATAATTGCTGTTATATCATCATACATTTTACAGCTCTTCCTTTCTCCGGATTTAATATTTCTTCTTCAATAACAATCAGGCAATTTGCCTTGCTCATTTCAACAAGGCTGCCCGATGACTGGCTGAATTCTGAACTTACTTCATACGTCCCATTGTTTGTCTTCCTTAATACTCCTCTCATAAAATGCCGTTTGTTATCTTTCTTTTTCAAATCGTTTTTAAGAACAGCTTTAATGCATTCCCTTTTTGGTTGATTGTATAATTTATTGATGTTATCCCGAATGAAAATTTCAAAATTAACCAAACTCGAAACAGGATTTCCAGGCAGTCCGAAAACAAGTTTAGAATGACCACCGCTATTAAATGTTCCAAACACAATTGGTTTGCCCGGTTTTATATTTGCTCTCCAAAATTTTATTTCGACACCTAACTCTTCAAAAACATTTTTTACATAATCAAATTTGCCAACAGAAACACCGCCTGTTGTAATTAGAATATCGATATTGCTGTTGAGTGCATCTGCAATATTCTGGCGCAATAGTGCTTTTTCATCTGAAACAACTCCTAAATTTACTGCGTTCATGTTCAACTCATCAATTACCGCAAGCAACGAATATGTATTTGATATTCTTATTTTATCACCACTCGGTTTTTCATTAACAGGAATTAACTCATCACCGGTTGCCATCACTCCAATATTTAATTTTTTATAAACATTTAATTCAGATTTACCACAGGAAGCTGCAGCTGTAAGGTGTCCTGGCTTTAAAAAAGTGTTTTTCGGAATTGCTATTTCACCGTTTGTCAGGTCGCTCCCTTTTTTCCTTAAGCTTGCGCCTTTTCTATAATTAGCGTTCTCTTTTAGAGAAGCGATATCTTTGTTTAAATCAATATCTTCAACCGGAATTATTGTGTCGCAAAATTCAGGCAACCTGCTTCCGGTCATTATTGTAACTGCGGAGTTTTTGTTCAGCTCAAACTCTTTATAATTTCCAGCAGAAATTTCCCCAACAATTTTCCACTTTTTAATTTTCTCATTATACTTAACTGCAATTCCATCCATAGCAGAATTATTAAATGGCGGAAGATCAACATCGGCAATAACCTCTTCGGCTAAAGTTCTGTGTAAAGATCTTTCCAATAATACTTTTTCAGTTTCAGGTTTAATTTCGTTAAAACCTTTTTCAATAATTTTGTACGCTTCGTCAAATGATATCATCTTAATTCAGTGTTGATTTTTTAATCCTTTATTTTTCTTGAATGATTACTACGCTATAATTATTAAATGTTTGAATCATTGATTTTATATGTCCCGCTCCTACCGCCCGTTTTCGAAATCAATTTTGTTTCAGAGATAATCATTGATTTATCAATAGCTTTGCACATGTCATAAACAGTAAGCGCTGCCACGGAAGCTGCTGTTAATGCTTCCATCTCAATGCCTGTTCTACTATTTGTTTTTGCAATCGATTTTATTTCAACACGTTTTTTTTCTTCGTTTAATTGCAGGTCAACATCAATTTTGGCGATGAAAATGTTATGACAAAGGGGGATGAGCTCTGCAGTTTTTTTAGCTGCCTGAATTCCTGCTATTTTTGCAAGAGTAAGAACATCACCTTTTTTTATATTGTTTTCTTTTATTGCTTTTATAACTTCATCACTAATTTTCACTTCGGAATAAGCTTCGGCAGTTCTGATTGATATTTCTTTATCAGAAACATCAACCATATCAGCTTTACCGTTTTGGTTAGTGTGTGTTAATTTCTTTTTCATCATATAACTCTGTTGTTAAGCTTTACACTATTTTATAATATAAAAATTGCTAATACACCCGAAATAATTACAACATATGCCGGATGTAAATTGAATATTAATACCAGAGAAGCTCCAAGTACTAAAAAGATAATACTTTTTGCTTCAACAAAATTTGCTACAGCATATTGATACATAATTGCCCCAATCATCCCGATCATCGCATATTTGATTCCATTAAATGCTTTTACTACTGTCAAATTCTTTTCATACTGTGCATAAAAGTAGGCTGCAATCATTATTATTGTTGCCGGCATAATAAAATTTCCAATGTTTGCAACAATAGCCCCGGGGATTCCTGCAACTTTGAAACCTGTATAAGTGGCAAACTTTATTGATATTGCTCCAGGAAATACTTCAGCCATACCAAGCACTTTCAAAAAATCATCCTGCGTTAGCCAGTTGTGATTTTGAACTACTTCTTTTTCTATTAAAGGGATGAGAGAAAATGCACCGCCAAAAGAAAAAGATCCTACTTTAAAAAAAGAAATGAAAAGTTCTATAAACTGAGTCATTTAATCCCCCTCAATAATATCATCAATCCAGCTTATTGCAGCCATCATTGAGGGTAACCCTATTGTTGGCAGAGCAAGTAAAGCTACCTGATGTAATTCTTCCTTTGATGCACCCACTTTAACTGCTTTTCTTACATGTGAATGAACTACTCCTTCCAATCGTGCACCCGTTGAAATAGCAAGTTTTATTAATGCGAGTGTTTTTTCATCTATCGGACCGGCAGCATGAACAGCATCACCCATGGATTCGTAAGCAGTTATGACATCAGGATAGTCTTCTTTGAAATTCAGATATCGTTTTGGTATTTGTGACATTTCTCGTTCCTCCTTATTATATGAAAAAAGCCCCGCTTCACAAACAGGGCAAATTAAATTTAGTTAACAAACTAAAAAATTCTCCTTTGCAAAACATTCCGGCTAAAAGCCGGACTGGCAGGCAAATCCATTTCTAAATTTACCCTATGGGTTACTGCTCATATCCGGTTAAAGACTTAGAACAACAGCAACTCGGAGATTGATAACAGATTTTTTTCTTTATTCTAAGCTAACCTTATATATTATACATTCATAAATAAATTTATAAACATTTTTAATAAACAGATAAATATTATTTTTCATAAAATAAATTGAAAATATATTTATTTAATTATTGACAATAAAAATAATTGTAAGTAATTTTATTCAGACAAAATAATCTGATTATTTTTATGACAGTTATCTTTTCAAAAAAATGCGAATACGGGATGCAGGCGGTTCTCTTCCTGGCATCACAAAAAAAAGACACGGTTGTGACAGCCGGAAAAATTTCAGAAGTTCTTAAAATTCCACGCGAATTTATTTCTAAAATATTGCAAAGCTTACGGGATAGCGGAATAATTAGTTCTACCAAAGGAAAATCCGGTGGATTTTATCTTGCAAAACCAGCTACCAAAATAAAACTAATTGATATTGTAGAAGCAATTGATGGGCTGAAAATGTTTAATAGTTGTGTCCTTGGTTTCCCTAAATGTACACCCGATACTCCTTGTCCTGTTCACGATAACTGGGGTGATTTAAGAACCAGGGCATTTGAGATGCTGTCTAATGAAACATTGGATAAATTAAAAGAGAAAACATTAAATAAAATTCAGACTCTATAACGCAGTTACATTGCTTCAAGATGGTTGCATTGTTCAGAAAGAATAAAATAGTTCGCAATAATGAAAAGGGTATTCAAAACATTAGATTTTTGGTACAAGTCTTATTCGCGCTGCTTTGTATCTGGATAGGAATTGAGTTTTATGGTTTCATACAATATCTTGAATCAGAAGGCATAACTCAATTTGTTGAAAGACCTCCCGGTGCAGACGGTTTCCTTCCAATCAGTTCTCTCATGAGTTTTTATCTTTTTATCGTTACCGGGGAAATTCACCACGCCCATCCGGCGGGATTATTTATATTCTTTGCCATTATTACTATCTCCCTTGTATTTGGTAAGGCATTCTGCAGCTGGCTTTGCCCAATAGGATACTTATCAGAAATTATAGCTGATTTCTGGAAGAAAATTTTTAAAAAAAATATTCAACTTCCGAAGTGGTTAGATTATCCTTTACGGAGCTTAAAATATTTACTTCTCGGCTTCTTATTCTATTCTGTGTTTGTCATTATGTCGGTTGTAGCTGTAAAAGCATTTTTAGACAGTCCTTATAATCTTATTTCAGATATAAAGATGTGGTATTTTTTTATAGATATATCGCAATTTTCTTTGATAGTAATAGGAGTATTGTTTCTACTTTCAATTCCCATTCGTGGTTTCTGGTGCAGGTATCTTTGCCCTTATGGTGCGCTGTTAGGAATAACAGCTTTACTTAGTCCGGCAAAAATTAAAAGGAATTCACTTAATTGTATTGACTGCGGGCTGTGTAATAAAGCTTGCCCGGCTTCAATTAAAGTAGATAAACTTAAAACTGTTATTTCTGATGAATGTACAACTTGTTTAAATTGTGTTGATATCTGTCCTGTGGATGATACACTTAAACTAGAGTTAATTCCGGTGAAGAAAAAAATTAATAAAAGATATGTTGCAATTGGTGTCGTTTCTTTATTTGTAATGATTACAGGTGCAGGAATGATCTCAGGCAAATGGCAGAATGTGGTTAGTAAAGAAGAATATTTATTTCATCATAAACAATTAAATTCTTACGGTCATCCAACAAGTACTGAATCAGTTAAGAAGTTTAATCGCGAAGCAACCAGGCAACAAGAAGATATTGTTGACGACAATGTTAAACAAGGCATTTTAAATAAACAACAAAACTAAAATGAGTGCTGCATTAAAAAGAGATAAAGCTCTTCATATTCTTTCCCACGATCATCATCAGGGATTGATACTTTCGCAAATTATAAAAAAGGGAAGTCCGAAATACAGAAACCTGCCGGAAACCAAAGAAGGAAAAAAAGATTATACAATAAGATTTTACAATGATGAACTCATAAAACATTTTGAGGATGAGGAAAAAATTTTATTCCCTATAGTAAAGGGAAAAGATGATGAGATTGATAATTTATTTGAAGAGATAATTACCGAGCATAAAAATATAAAGTATTTAATAACTCAGCTTGAATCAGATTCGGATGTTGAAGATACCATGAATGAACTTGGATATTTACTTGAATCTCATATAAGAAAGGAAGAACGAAATTTATTTATGAAGATTCAAGAGATACTAAGTGATGACGAACTAAACCATCTTGAAAATCAATTAATCAAATCAAGACAGCGAAAAAAATGAAAATGAAAATTTGTCACTTCTATAATTCTATAAATAATCTGGCGGGAGATGTTTCCGCCTTTTCTATTAACAAACTAACGGAGGGGAAGAGATGAAAAAAATTATCTTCTTCACAACTGTTGTGTTTTTTGCTTCGATCCAATTTAACTATTCTCAAAATTGTGTTAATTGCCATAAAAAGATCACTCCTAATATCGTTACCGACTGGCAACTCAGCAAGCACTCGGGTAATGATGTAGATTGCTCGGTTTGTCATGGAGAAGAGCATAATTCAGCGGCAAATGTTGATAAAGTTGAAATCCCGACACCTGAAACATGCCATACCTGCCATGAAACTCAGGTAGAACAGTTCGGAAAAGGAAAGCACGCAATGGGCTGGGCATCTTTAAAAGCAATGCCTACATTCCATATGCAGCCAATGGCTCTTACTGAAGGAATGAAGGGCTGTGGAAGCTGCCATAAAATCGGGCTTAAGTCGGATGAAGAAATTAAACAGCTTAAAGAGGACGGACAGAAATTCGGGGTTGCTTCCTGCGATGCTTGCCATACACGGCATACATTTTCTGTAAAAGAAGCTCAACAGCCGCAAGCCTGTCAAACCTGCCACATGGGATTTGATCATCCCCAGTGGGAAATGTATTCGGGATCGAAACATGGTGTACGATATTTGTTAAAACAGAACGGCACGTTACCTGAAGGTACATCAGCACCAACCTGCCAGACCTGTCATATGCAGGAAGGTAATCACGAAGTAAGAACCGCGTGGGGATTTCTTGCCGTGCGTTTACCCTTGCCTGAAGATGAGCAATGGAAAGCCGATCAAATAACAATTTTGCAAGGACTTGGTGTTCTTGATCCCGAAGGTAATCCAACCGGAAGACTTGATGTTGTTAAAGCTGCTGATGTTGCACGACTCGATCAGGAATCGTGGCAGCTTGAACGCGATAAGATGATTAAAGTTTGCGGCGATTGTCACTCTGAAAATTTTGCAAAACTTGAACTTAAAAAAGGCGATGATATGATTAGGGAAGCTGATCGCCTTATGGCCCAGGGAATTAGAATTGTTGCAGACCTTTATAAAGACGGCATTATCGAAAAACCTGAAGGTTACGCTTATGCGTTTCCGGATTTACTTACCTTTCACGATGCTGCCTCTGTTATTGAGCAAAAACTTTTTGTTATGTTCTTAGAACATAGGATGAGAACTTTCCAGGGTACTTTCCATGCAAATCCGGATTATGCATTATGGTATGGATGGAGCGCGATGCAGATGGAGCTTGGAGAGATTAAAGAACTTGCAGAGCAGATGCGGAAACAATAGTATGGATTACTTCTGTCACCCTGAGCGCAGTCGAAGGGTGACAGAATCTATTAAATTAGCTTCCTTCTTGTTTATCAACAGTTAACAGGTATATAAGGAACTCTCCCTAAATCCCTCTCTTGGTAAGAGAGGGATTTTTAATTTGGCTCTTTATTTTCCCCTTCTCTTTTTTAAGAGAAGGGGCAGGGGATGAGTTCTGATAGTTTTAGAAAAACTATCCCCTGGGAAGGTCTGGAGACGGGTATTTTCTTTCATTGTAATTCCTTTCTTCATACCTTAAATTATAGTAGGTAATATTTTATTTATTTATGGAAGCAAAAAACAAAATATCGCTCGCATCGGAGTATTTCAAAAAAGCTTATGATCTTCATCTAAAAGGAAAAATAGATGATGCAATAAAAAATTATAAGCAGTCAATAGAATATTATCCTACTGCAAAGGCACACACTTATCTTGGCTGGGCTTATAGCTTACAGAGCAAGTATGAAAAAGCGATTGAGGAGTGTAAAATTGCAGTAGAACTGGATACTGACTATGGAAATCCATATAACGATATTGGATCATATCTTATAACCCTCGGCAGGTTTGATGAAGCGATTACCTGGCTTGAAAGAGCAATTGAGGCACCTGATTACAACCCGCGCCATTACCCTTATTTTAACCTTGGCAGAATATATGAGAAAAGAGGAGATTGGTATACTGCGATGAAATACTACGAAGACGCTCTCAAAATAAATCCCGATTACGAACTTGCCAAATCTGCTCTCCTCCGTTTAACCGCTATGATGAATTAAAAGTGCCTGTTATCTATACCTATGCACAATCTCCCTATCTTTTTCTCTTTACTTTAAAAATAAATTCTCTTAGTTTTTAACTGCCACTAGTATTAATTAAAAATTACCTAGAGGTATATTTTGATTTTAGTTTGGCATAGTTTTTACTCTCTCTCTCTCTCCGTTGGGAGGGAAGGAAATGATTTCTTTATTTCCTCCTGCCAGAGTCCTGCATCCACTATTTTACCCAACTGGTTTTATATAAAGTAGCATTATAGAACTTATAAATTATTTTTATATTTAAATTCAGGAGGAGAAAATGAAAAAATTAATTGTGCTGTGTTTTATAACATGTTGTTGCATCAACCCTTATGCTCAAACGCCATCTGCAGGTGGAGAGTTAATAATTTATATTATAAATAATTCGAGTTATAAAGAAGTTAAAATTGATGTTGACTTAATTAGCCCATTATGTTGGGATGGAACATCACCAGGTACTAATAATATTCATGATCTAACTACGGAGTACCCGGGTTCTTATCAAACTACGGATACTAACGGAGGTGACGTAGACTGGGAAGCTTGCTGGGGTCAACAACCAGCAGCTCATAGCTTTGCAATTGGAAATTATAGAGTCAGCGCATATGTAAAATTGGATCAAGCCTTTCATTTAAAAGATCAATTTGAAATTGACTACCGTACTTCAGATTTACCAGAAAACTTTAATGAGGGAGAAGATAGTGGTGATTTAATTGTTGATTTCGATGTTTCGAAAAGCAGGTTCTACTATAGAGGTTTGAGTATACGATTTCCTTCAGCTACTACAATATGGGATCAAAAAGAGTGGATTGATAATATCACTGCCGAATTAGAACCATTGCCCCCAACAGATTTAACTCAAACAGCAAGTTATGGTTCACCTCAACTGCAATGGCAGCACGCCGATGTAACACCTAACTGGAGGACAGGTTATAAAATATATCGTAGTTTAAATTCTCAAACCAATTTCAGTTTAATCGCGACAACAACAGCCAGTGTTAATTCGTATACTGACGTTAGGCTGATACTTAATGGTGGTGGAACTGCTTACTATAAGTTAACAGCAGTTAATGGAACAAGAGAATCAATTTTTTCGAATACCATTGATGTAAGTATAGTTGATATTGGTAAAATCAACCACTTTAGAAATCAAACCAATGGTATTGAATATAAATTAGAACAAAACTATCCAAATCCCTTCAACCCTGTTACTGTTATCGGTTTCTCAATTAAAAATAATTCTTTTGTCACGCTAAAAGTATTTGACACGCTGGGACGAGAGGTTTCTGTCCTGGTTAACAAAGACCTTAGCGCTGGTTATCATCAGGTCCAGTTTGATGGAAGCAATTTGGAAAGTGGAATTTATTTCTATGAATTAAAGGCAAATGAGTTCAGGGATGTGAATAAATTTATATTAATTAAGTAACTTTATAAA
>Ga0209536_100006988_pt1 | contig 17156 bp, 17 predicted proteins | sample DeeMarSeWOR28_12_FD_187461 | JGI IMG/M metagenome (GOLD analysis project Ga0209536, IMG submission 187461) | Marine sediment microbial communities from White Oak River estuary, North Carolina - WOR-2-8_12 (SPAdes) (version 2) | ecosystem: Environmental > Aquatic > Marine > Intertidal zone >... | reverse complement strand
CTATGAGACTTGACGTTGGTTATGTCGTCAATAAGCAGAGTTACCTCTATAGTCTCTGTTTTTCCTGCGGCATCAACAATTGCGTTTACTTCAATTGGCTCATTAGTTTTTTTAATTGTTACAGCTCCGCTATTTAACTCTGCGAACTTTTCATTGGTAAGCTCTACCTGTTTGTTAGTTCTAACGTCAAATGCTTTTTTGCCGCGAAGCTCAGCTTTAATAGCGTCAAATCTATCTGCTGGGAGCGTTGAGTCAAGAACGTCTTTTGCATAAGCCTTATGAACAACAACACCTTCTTTTGTCCACTCGACAGTCTTGTATCCCTCAGAGCGCATGTATGCCGCAACGTGCTGATCTTTTAAAAGCCACAGCGCATCACGAGTGTCTCTGAAAACATTGTAAGCTTCGATCTGTTTTTCGTTTAGTCCCAAACCGTATAGTTCAGCGCCATCATAACGCACACCTTCGTTACTACCTTTAATTAGAACGTCTTCTATGGCAGACAATTCAGTATTGCTGAGGCCTTTAACAGCTTGACGCATAGGCCCTGATAATTGATCCTTCCAACTGCGAGTCAATTTTGTGGCAAGTAATTTGTCGCCATATGCTTCAACTGGCAAGAATGATCTAGGCGTAACATTTATAAAGTTCTTGATTCCAATAATGCTGTTAATGTCTTTCTCGTTGTATGCCAAACGATTATTCAGAGTCAGCTCATGCTCATGCTCCATGCGAATCAAGTAGCCATCTGCAAGCTCGTCTCCAGCAGCTTTTAATGCGGCAAGCTCTTCATTGATAGCTCTACTTTGATTCTCAAGTTGTGTAGTTCTGTTAAATAGACTCTGCTCAGACTTGAGGAAAGCATCTGACCCTTCGAGAATTTCATCAGCGCTTTTGGTTGACTCTGCTTTAATGCGGTCAACGTGATCATTCATGAACTTCGATAGTCCATTGTCAGTCGTGCCAAAGAAACGCTCGTAGCCCGGGAACATGGACTTAACGCGCTCGATAATTAGCTTGATTGTGTTGCCAAGCTCACCGAACAACTCCGACAGAATTCCTTTTTTCGGAGCATCGGTAAACGCCCAACGAGTAAAGCTGTCGCTAAACCATTTGTTATACTGAGTAGTCCAGCTCTTCATCCAAGGATGATCTTTAAGGTACTCATCTAAGTTAGCGTAACGATGAGAATCTTCTAGGATTTGATAGGCAGCGCCATTTGAACGCATGCGAACCAAGTCTGCAAACTCAAGGTCGCTCATCCCCGGCAGGTTACGTGATGCTAAGTGCTCATTGAATAGACGAACTAACGTCTCGCCATGTTCGTTTTGGAACGTATAGCGATATAGGTTTGAATACTGATGCGCAAGTTCTTCGTGAAGACGTAGGTTTCCTATATCAGTCTTGCTGAACTTTGCTCTGTTAATCAGTATCGTTGGAATGTTGTCGTCGGATATAAAGAACAGGCCGCGCTCACCAGATATCTTCAAAGCGTCGATGTACGGACTAATGCGCCCACCAGCCAAAGCTGAGTCTTCCATGTCCAGAACAAGAACCTTACGGTTAATGCCAAGCGCCTTGTTCATATCTGTTACAAAATTAGTAACGCTTTCTGGCATGCTCTTACTTACAGCAACATTGCCATCTGAAGTTATCTTCATTGATGGGTGTTCGAAAGCAGCTTTTACACTGCGGTCGTGAGAGCCAATAAGAATCGAATACGGAACAGAATTTCCCTCAGTCATGCGTGATCTGACTTGAATGACGCCATTTTCTATTGTGTCTGTATCGCCTAGACGTTGAGCAATGTGAACTCTAACTCTTTCGCCATGAGATACAAGCTCTTCTTTACTTGCGTTGTACTTCTTGGCTGCGTATTCTGCGGCTTTCTCTGCTCTAGCGGTTACAGTTGTGGGCTGCTTAATGGCGGTTTTGCGATTAGCTGCTTCTACTAAGTAGGCAAGCTTGTCGTAGTCATCCTCGAACGCAACCTTATATATAATACCACCATCATAATAATCAGTTCCATAGGACTTCAAGTAATCTGGAAGCGCGCTTTTCGGTAATGCTTCACTTGCGGCCTTGAAGTTCTTTTCAGCACGTTCATTTATAGCAGTAGACGATTTTAGTAGTTGCTGCGACAGGTTAGCATCGACCTCAAGTTTCAAAGCTTCAAGCTCAGTAATTCTAGTGGCGCGCGCTGCATGATCTAAGTTCGAAACAAGTGGCACAACCTCGTAATTTGTGTAGTTATTGACCTTTGCAAAGGCAACAGCATCTTCTACTGAGCGGAACGATGTACCAGAATTTGTTCCAAGATGCAGTGTAACAGTGTAGAGATCTTCGTCAGCGCCAGCACCCTTCTTAATATCTCGCCCTTTATGCGACGGGCTGTTGCTATAGATATGCTGATTATGCTGTGAATATGAATCTGCAATAGATTTTTTGAACTCGGCATGCTCGGCTGGTGTGTAAGTGCCTACACGAGCTCCTTCGTTGGCATCTGCTGCCATACGCCTAGAGCGCTCAGTCAGTATTGATTGAATATCATTCTTAGATGACGAGTAACCTTCAGTGTACAGACGATTAGGGTCAGTGCTTCTTGCGTGACCAATAGCCTCATTAGCGGTAGTGCCAAGATCGCTCTCTCCGCCAGCAACAACTTTTGCCGAGTCTTCGCTAACAATATTTCTTCCGCCCGTCTTCACTAGATTTTTCTGTGTACGGAAGAACTTGCCAAGTCCCTCTGTATCTTTTGCAGAGTTTGCAAGACCTATCGCTCCACGCCCCAACTTGCGAACAATGCCAAGCGTTGTAATGTCGATTCCAGTAAAAATCCCATATAACACCTGTTCGCGCTCAAGCTCTGCCTGTGACATTGGGTCAAGAACTTCTTTGATAACTGATGCTGCGACGTGTTTACTGCCAGTTATATTACTAAGGCTACTGTATAGTCTGTTCAGGACGATAGCTTGTTCGCGTGGCGAGAGAGTCTTCAAATGATCACGAAACTGAGCTATGTCTTCGTACTTGCTTTGGAACCAAGACATTCCCGGAACTTCTTCCTTGATTTTTTTAGCGGCGATAACTGATTCTGCAGTTTCAGCTAGGGGGATTAACATGAGCAAACCACGGCCAAGCTTCGCAGTGCTAACTATGGGGGTTTTTTCTATATCTTCCGCAATCGTACTATATAGCTGAACTATGCTTTCATTTCCAGCGGCATCTTCTGCGGCCTTTGCCTTTTTTGCCGCAGCCTCATCCCTAGTTATTTCTTTTTGGGACTTTGTCTTCTGAGGATTGAAGCGTGGGTTTGAAGATATGATTGTGTCGTATATGAACAGGTTTGTTTTATCCTGCTTTGCCAAGTTAGTCTCAGGCTTCTTTTCCTGCTTGATTCCTGTTGTTGTAGCAACGATCTTATCTGGTGACTCGCCACGCTGAACCTGATCTGCAACAATGTCTACATTGTCCCTAGCGATCTCTGGATCAACTTTGTCATAGTTCTTGTCAATGGTTTCCTGATTGGTTGCTCCGGGCTCAACATTCAAAGCCTTAGACACAGCCTTCAATTTCTTGGAGGTAGGCTTATTCAATAAGGACTTGGATGATTCTTCTGCGCTTGGGCCTTCAGTGGCGTAGATATCCCAATCGATAGACGACGGATCCTCAGCGTAGAGATCAGGCACCTCAGCAGCTTTAGGCAGCATGTCTCCCATACCCATTACGGATAGACGCTTCATATCGTCAACGGTAGCTTCGCCATAAGAACCGTCTCCAGATGCCATAATATCGGGCGTAGGAACGCTTTCCATGCCGGGTACGTCTTGGGATATGCCGGAGCCTTTGTTTTCGTCCTGTGGGCCCGCCACGCCATCCTGTGGGGCTGTTTGACTATTATATTCCTCAGCGGAGATACCCGAGTTAGCAAGAGCCGACTTTAGGTTATCGCTCAGATCATTGTAAGCCATCAGAAATCCTTGCTATTTTATTAACACACACTTTATTCGGATCGACTATTAGATAGTGAAAATGCTTGGTGATTGACTACCAGCTCCACTAACTGGGAACTTCAATCCCTGCCATTGCTTAGCAATACCGCCTACTGCGCCCCAGATTGCTGCATCACCCATTGCTGAAGCCGCATCTACCTGAGCCTTGCCCATTGCTGTGTTTTGTTCTGCGATTTGTGACATGTAGCTAAGATTGCCAGCCATCTGTGAGCCAGCACTTGACACACCACCAGCAAGACCAGAGCCGCCAATTGCACCTGTTTGTGCTGCGACGTTACTCATGCCAGCTTGAGCTAGTCGTGTCTCGCGAATACGCTGACGAACTGCTCGCACATTCTGAATATCTGCACGACGTTGGCTAGCTTCGAACTCACGCTTAGAAGCCGCACGAGCTTCAGATTGCGCATCCATTTGCATGACCGTACTGAAAACAGATACAGCAGCAGATAGAGGATCGCAGTAATGCGTTATGCCATCAATGCCAGCGCCATTAAATTTATTTGGAATCTTCATTTGAAATTACTCCTGTAGCAAGCCAATGCTATGTTACCTTCTTCATCGGGGCCACCAGTTACGATGAAACCCAACCTTTTACAAAACAACAAACCTCTTTTGTTACTGGATCTTATTGTAGTAACAGCAACACTATGCTCTTCTATTACCCGATTAAGAGTTTTCTTTATAAACCTTAACGGACTTGACGATGGGGTTTTGTATATGCCAACATGCAACTCTCTGCCCAAGATCATCACACAACCTATGATCTCTTCACCATCCATAACTGGAACTATCTCCCAGCCATCAAACGCAAGTGCAAACTGCTCTTCATCAAGATTACAATCTATCGAATCCTTACAACTATCGTAGGCCATAACCAGAGCCCACTCTCTTTCCATGCCGTAATAACTCATTAGACGTTTTGGTTTCCAACAAAGTTAGAAGACCAACCAAGCAACTGCATATCTTTACCAGTTTGAGATCCGAACTTGAGCTGCACAGCTTTACCACGCCCACGAATCTTGTTCTTTGATACAACTACAGAATAGCCTTCGTCATAATTATCTTCTGGATCTGTTAAGTATCCACGAGGATTGCGGTATACCTGCTGTGGCGAAGACCATTTGTTTGCAACATTCGAGTTAGTGAAGTCCCAACGAGATTCAAGGATGCAACTAGATCCATTGATTGGCTCTTCATCGTCATCTATTCCTGTCTCTGTCTTCTTCAGGAACACAGTAATGTACTGAGCAGTCTTCTTACGAGCTGGGCCGTTATCACCCATCTGATGACCAGTAACTATGTAAGACTCAACCTCAATCGCGTCTTCAAAGTTTGTGCCATTTCTGGTATAGAAATCATAGAACTTTGTGGCTGCTGTTCTGGTATTCTCAAAGTCTGCAAAGCTATGCACCAATGTGCCAGACAAATTGTATGTGCAGAGGATCTTGAATATCTTTCTCTGTGCCTTACTTAGTGGGATTGTGGTAACGACCTTATCCCCGCCAGCAAACACTGTGTCTCCACCAGCCAGAACTGCATCAGCCTCCTCGAAGGCACTACTTGCTTCAGTGGTAGAGATTACCTCAATAGGAATACCATTCTTTGTGTTGTCAAGCTTGAACCAATAGTAGTTCTTTAGCTTCAAATCAAGCACAAGTATCGCATTCTTAGACGCCAGATTATCAGCAGCGGATTCTTTTATCTCATCGCTGAACAGCCAGAATATTTGCTTTGTACGACTATTGTACGCACCAGTTGAGGCACGCTTATTCAGTGTCGGAATATCGTCATAAAATGTACGAATTGCTTTGTCGCTTGCATTGGTGGCACCATACTTGCCAGAGCTAGCGTCATATTCAATAACGTAAATACCAGCAGTTGACCAGTAGAAACAAGCAGACTCAACTTCAACAACTGAGTTTGCAGATATGCAACCAATGTTCGTTATCTTGTCAGCAGCAATGTTTTGCGCAGAGAAAGTAGCATCTGCACCGCTGATAAACCATACGCCATTAGAAGCAATAACCATCACGCCATTACCAAGTGGCACAAGCTTTCTGATGTTGTTTGCCTCAGGGATTGGCAGCACTCCACCGTCGTCAGCTTCAAGATCGCTAAGCACTTCTGACGTTGGGTCATTGGTCTGATAGCAGTTACCAGCTTTGTCAATGGTGTCACAAACCTGCGAGTAGAATATTTTCCCGCCATCAGCCTGATTGTTAACGCCAGCATACCAAACACGGCCAGCGAAGAAGCAGCATGCGGCAGGACGGGCATTAGTTGAATCAGTAAATGTTACGGCATTGGCAGTTCTTGTCTTGTTGAATGCTTCTAAAATGAAACGGCCACGAGGAGCTTGACTCGATCCAAAATCCTGCTTAGCTAAAAATGCAGCAGAGAATGTATCGGTTGAATCCTTGCCATAGATCCATTGCTTACTGTTAGCTGGAAGCTTGTTAGAGTTAGCAGTTTTGTAAGCATTGATCTGCGTATCAGTCCAGCCTTGGTTGTACAGGTTATAAAGAGCTTGCTCATAAAATCCAAGCGCAGCCCATTCAGCTTGAGTCTTCTCAACATCAACAGCAACAGGAGATGTGAAGCCATCAAAGTCTCGAACCTTGATAGTAATAACCTCAGCAGAAACTTCGTTCGTTACGCTATCGTATGTAACAAGAATTGGGTTTGTGAATTCAGTAGTAATAATAAGCCTACCAAATATTGGGGCGAAGCTAGCAACAGCAGCACGAACACCAGCAACAGTTGCACCACCAGTTGCATAGTCAAGCAGGTTGATTCTATTCTTTACATGAGCAGACTGAGTATTTGGGTTCTCAGATGAGCTGTTCGTAAAATAAATGTACTCGCCAATCTGGTAGCACAGAAAGTTAAGACCACCATTGCCATTGACAGTCGTCCAAAGATCAGTGGAATATGCTGTCGTTGACATATACGAAGGAGTTGTAGTTTGTGGGCCGTATTCGACTGTATCGATATACGAAACCACTGATGGAAAGTCTAGGCCGTTCCTTCGACCAATAACTCCATTCTGATCTGGAACTACATTCTGCCCCTCAACCCAAGAATTTTCTGGAGTGATAAAGATACCGCCCTCGGTGTTTAATCCACCAAGGAACGAGAACATAGATTTTACGGAGCCTTGTGCAGCCATCTCGTATTCCTTACTCTTTGACTATATATTTGCGCCTGTTGCAAATGTCAATGATTCTTTGCTTGCTTGTGAACTTCCCACGAAGCTCAACTGGCAACTGACCGCGAAGAAACTTGCAATACAATAAGCCCTGATGATCTGCATGGATTGTTATGTAATTAACCTCTCCATGCTCAGCTATATGCTCTTCTAATTTTTCTTTGGCTCGTTGCTTTGTCTTCTCAATCTTTGCAATCTTTTTTGCTACTAGGCGCTCTCTTGACTCAGTAATCGTTGGCTTTGCCTCGAAGATTGTCTCTTCTACAGTGTCTTGGTCAGACATATTTTCTCCAGTTATTTTCTGCCGTAATTGACTTTAGTATTGAACTTATGCTCGCCGTTGTTATTACGCCAAGATTCATTCTGCATTGTGGTTCTGCCGCGCTTTGCTTTGAACTCTTCTCTGTTGTTTGATTGCTGCTTGATGTTTACAAATGCTTGGCTCTTAGCCTCTGCCAGCAAAGTTGGAAAAAACTTCTCTGGAATGTCAGGAATAAAACCATCAGATGAAGACCAAGATGGGCTCAGCGTTGCGTACACTTTGCTCTTACTTGTTTGCAGAGTAGCTTCTTCAGATAAGTTAATTGCATCAAAGACAACATACTCATCATCGTAGCTAGTCCAATATGTTGGATCTCTGTCTATTCTGAATCCATTTGCATCAACAGCATTAGCCACCTCTGGACGGGCATCAATCATGTCGTCGAACTCATGGGGAGGCATGTACTTCACTTCTTTTTTATTGTATTTAACCCAGAACACTTTGCCCATTAACTCAGGCATTCTCATCTTGGTAGGTGTGCCAACGTCGCCAAGACCTTCAAGGCTTGCAAGCTGACGAGTCCAAGGCCAATCACGAAGATTGATCAAGTCGTAATAAGCTTCCTTAACAAGCTCGGCAACTTGAATGCTTTCAACAGTCTCATCAATCGAGTCAACAGGATCTGAATCCATAGCAGACAAAATGCTCTGAGTCATTGCTAGAAGAGTCATCTTAGCCATTTTTTTTCCTTAATTCTGCTCGCGATACATCCGACGTATAGATAACTTTACGCCATACAAATTGATGCCAGTTGATGGAGTAATATAGATTGTGTTTGCATAGTCGTTAAGATCTGTTCTTACGATCAGGTCGTTCGTCATGCTAATAGCATTAACAAAACCTCCGCCCAATACGAAAGCGGTACGCTCCCAGAATGGGTTTGACACAGAGCCATTTGCAGACTCCATAGAGAAACGCACTGCATAAGGGCTCGACGCTGGAGAAGATGCTGTTACCTTCGCGCTAATTGAGACTGAGTAAACTGCATGCTCGTCATCAATCGAAAGCTCAGACAGAGTTGTATCCCACAAATTACCGAGACGCGTCTGATCAGTACTTGCGCCCAAACCGTTGTTCAGTAGTTTTGTTTTTGTATTCGCACTAATTGCTAGTGGAGATCCCGATGTGTACTGTGTGTCCTCTACAACATTCCACCCAAAAATGTTTTCTGCATTGACGCTGAAGTCAATATCCGACATGAATAGCTTGCGCCACTCACCAGACGAGGCACCATCAGCAACGTATATCTGTTTTGCAGACGCTGATGTAATTCCCTTCGGCTCATGCAAGTAGGGATCTGAAATCAACTCATGATCAATATTTGCCAAAACTTTCTCCTTGCGCAGAATTAAACTTTAATTCACGAACAGCTCTCAATTCCGCATAGAGTGCTATCTGACATTGTAAGGGGTGGCCTATCTTATGAAACGAGCATAAGAAGAGCTTCGAAGACTCTTGTCAGCCATTGCTAAATTTTACTGTAAAAAAGCGGGAGATGCACTAAACACCCCCCGCCTTTTAAATCCCATTACGGGAGACTACTATGTTATTATTAGATAGTGGACTTCGAGATTACAGTAACCAAAGTCTCGGGACGATATAGTGTTAATCCCCATCTGGCGTTCATCACAAATTCGTCACGACGATAGTTCGTGTTACGGAAGTACTCAACACGAGGCATTTGACGCCATGCAGCTACAAATGGATTCATATCATCTCCAACAGCCATGAAGATATTGGCTTTTGGACTTGCAGGCACAGAGATCTCATCAATTTCGCTGTCGCCGGGAGTTGCTAAATAATTGGAGACGTATACATCGAATCCCATTATATTCTTGATGAAGCGCAGACCAGTTACAGGATCAACGAAGCCGCTGTTTACGATACCTGCGAACTGAGGGTTGTTGATGAAGCCCTGAGCGCCTACCAAGCTATTTAGAACATACTCTTGCGAGGGATCGATGATTGCAACGCGCATACCGTGAGCGCCAGCTTTATCTAAAGCGTACTTGGCCTTAGCAAAGTCGTCCAAAGACAGAGTGGTGTTCGTGTTGCCAGAAGCAACAAAACGGTGATCAGCTCCGTTGATAGTGTTGAGGTCGTCTTCTGTTTGCGAGTTAGCAACAGCAAAAACGCTCGACTCCAAGTCTTCATCGATAGCACGACGCATTTTGCCAGGGAACATGCCGATCAACTGAGCAGAGTAGTACATATCTTGTTTGGCCTTATCGGTCAGATATGTAGCAGCTTCACTGTACTTGTTGATAGCAAGGGTAACTTCACCAGTGCTAATAGGGTCGTACACAACAGCGTTAGCTTCAACAGCCGAACGAACGGGAATTGCGCCAACAGTTGGGATGGTGAACGAATCGCCATCAGGGAAGTCCGTAACGAAACGAACAAATTTTGTACCATGCAACTTATCGAGCAGTTCGTCTTGCAGCGTTTGCGACCAGACTTCAGCACGGATAAGATTGGCACTTGCGGAATAATCCATACCAGCCATTTTCTTCTCCTAGAATTAAGCTCCGTGATAGAGCTTTGGGTTTTTTGTGACAGCTTGAGCCATCTTCCACTGGAAATCTTGAGACCAGAATAAGGACGGGTTCTCTCTGCGAATTTTGTTGCAGTATTCACGAGTCCACTCTGTCTTCTCACGATTCGAATTGGAAGGCATCGTAGTTGTGTTAACAGAGCTACCTGCATCAACATTATTGGCAGAACCAGAAGGAGCGCCATTAAACAATGCAAAGAACTCTGCTGGGTCAGTTGCAGCCAATTCCATTAGAACCTTTTTCTTCTCTGGGGTATTAGCCCGACTTGAGAAGACTTCGGCAGCCTTAGAGCCAAACTTTTCTTTCATTAGTTTGTCTGCTGCTGCGAGGTTTCCGTTCCTACGGTCTGCCGCTTCTTTTCCCTGTAACGCCGTTGCGATTAGCTTCTGCACGTCAGTGGCACTAATGTTTCCATCGTTGCCATGTTGGTCGGAGTTGTCGTCATCCGAGTGCTTGTGCTGAGTCGTCATGCGTTCCAAGACATCATCAATGGTCTTCGCTTGAGCCACCTGTTCCCGCAGTTTACGATTCTCATCTTTCAGAGTTTCGATAAACGTGTCGGCATTGGTGTATGCTTTTGCCAAGTCCTCGACTGTCTTGTATTTCTGGGTTTCGCCAACTAAGGCTTTTACCAGATCTTCATCAGTGGTCGCTGATGTTTGCTGCTTATCTCCGGTCGATTGGTCGTCGCCATTGAAAATATCGTTACTCATGGTCTGAGCCCTTATGTTATTAAAAAGACAAACAAAATACTAACTGGAGCGGATCAGGAGAGTCGAACTCCGCGGTCGTCAGCTTGGAAGGCTGCTGCGCGCCCCTTGCGCTTGTTGACCCGCATTGAAACTGGCTACTCATGAGGGATTTGCACCCCCGCCAACAGTTTTGGAGACTGCAATGCTGCTGTTACACCAATGAGTAGTGGAACGTAAAACTTCTGTATCTACTTACTTAGAGTCAAAAACTGCATAAAAGTTCACATTCTTACAACTTGTTGCCCGGCATCGTCACAGATTTTGGCAACATGTCGATAATCTGGTCAATAATCTTTATCTGCCCCATACGAAAAGCCAGCTTTGCATAATGGTTTGGGCAGTCAAAATCATCGCCTTTTATACCAGATAATTCATTTTTGATAAGAAGAAGAGCGTTGTAGAACGGCTCTAGCGTGTAGCTTGAATTTTCCCAAGCCTTTTCGAACTCATCACCCTTGGAATCCTTGGGTTTGAACTTCGCCATTAACGCGTTCATTGTGCGCCTCCTTGTTGCATCATCAGTTGCTGGATCTGCTCGTCAGACAGCTCATCCAGACCGTTACCCAACATTGGTCGTGCTGGGCCATCCATTCCCTGAACCTGAGCCTCTACCTGCAAGTTCTCCTGCTCCTGCTGCACTAAGCGCTGTATCTCGGCTTGCTCGGCAATAGACACGTTTGTACGGACAATGCCGTAGTTCTTCCAGCCGAGGTTCTCTTCAAGCGCCTTGGCAACAGCTTTGCCAGAAATATGGGCAGAAACTGTCGGAATCGCCTGAACAGCCTGAACAGTTTGTTGCAATTCTTGCAAGAACTTAGCTTGTTCGGCAAAGTGACGAGCGCCCATAGGATAGAGCTTGCCAGCAGCCATCAGGTCATCTTTAGTGATTTCAGCGTAGGTCTCAGAGCCAAACTCCTCATCGACAACGCGGATACGCTCAACGCCATCAAAATTGCGGATAGCTTCAGCCAGCATGCCGTTCAACAGAGGCTCAAGGATGTTCTTCTCAAACCAGTTGACCTTACTCTGGAAGATACGACCAGCAGCATTTTCGAGCGACTGAACTTCGTATTTTGTCTTCTCGCCGGGAGTACGGATACCCATAGCTTGCTTTGGAGCACCAGCCAGTTCTTCCATGCGAGCCATCAGAGTTTCGATCTGCATGTCTGCATTCAGAGCTGTGGCATCAGGACGTAGGAAGTCAACCTTACCCTCGTCGCCAACAAAGATGGTCTCACCGGGGCCGTATTCAAACTCCTCAACAGTGGTGCCATAGACAACCATCACTGGATGAGCAATCAGGTCGAACACGTCAGCCTTCAGGTTCTCAAGATGGTCGATGCGATACTGCATGCCAACCAACTGATCTAGCGGCCCTTGTGCCCACAGATTGTCAGGACGGAGCCTCCAGCCACAATGATGAATTGGCTTATCACCTGTCCAGTGAGGGATATTCTGGTTGCGGATAATCCACATACGATCAACCACAGTGATCAACTGATTGCGAAGCAGGGTGCCAGTGTGTGGATCGTAGATGTCGCCCCACAACTCAAGCATCTCAACCATATCGCTGTCTAGGTACTCTTCCAAGCTACCGAAGCCATCAACTTGCAGATTCAAATTCTGACGAGTTTCTTTGTCGTCTCGATAGTTCTGTGAACGCAGCTTCAAAACCTTGGCAAGAACTCCTTTATCGTAGTTCAGGCCGGGCTTGGTTTCCACATCAAAAGCCAAATCACCAAGAGACTTCAGCATGCGACGCACAACAGGAGTACGTCCAAAGCTTTCTGATAATGGATTGAAAACAAGATCTGCTGGGTGAATACGGTACGCCTTTGGCCCAACATAACGAACCGTAGGATTATTCTTATCGTCCAGCACAACGTCGCGCACATAATCGTAAGTAACAAATACGTTACCGTGATCGATGTAGTCGTAAACTAGCTGAGAAACTAAAAGCTGGAAATTGCTTGCCTTGAGCTTCTGGCGCATGTAATGGATGACCGCCTCTTTCTTGGCACGAATCTTATCAGTCTTGTCGGTTGACTCCCAATAAAACCAATCTTCACTTGGAAACATTGCAGCCATGTAGTTTGCATGCAAGTTGTCCCGTAGCTGAGTTAGCTTTGGAGTAACAGTGCTGTTCTTCCAAGGTAGCTTGGCATTGGATGTTTTGCGGGTATCTGTGGCAAACAGGTATTGGCGAAGCTCTTGCTGCTCATTCTTCCACACAGTTCGCGCTTGATCCCATTTTGTCCACATGTCAGCAATCTTAGAAGCCAGCATGTCTTTGGACATATCGATTTGAATATTTTCATTCATTTTTATTAACCCCTATTAAGCGGCGCAAACACCACCAAAGCGCCCATGAAACTGGATTACATTTCCAGAACTCTTTTTGCCAAACCTTCTTTGCGAGACAGGTGCCTTGCAAATCTCGACGCAGCTAGCAACAGCATCTTTAACGTCATCATGCTCAGAATTTGTCATGATCAATTCTTCTTCAAGGATAGAGCAGTTGCCGCCCTTGTAATGATATATCTGACCATTCTGATAACGAGGCTCAAGGATTGCTGATATACGCTCTTCCTTTTTCATGCCGCGAGGAGGATGGTATTCATCAATAGAGAACATCATTCTCTGAGTCCTCATGTAATCCTTAAACTGCTGAACAATCAACCCTTGTGCTGCAACTACCTCACAACGAATTCTGCGGAAGCGCCACTTGCGGTAGCAAACCTCAACTCGCTCATACATTGTGCTGATCTTGTTTGTCTTGAATCTATCGATATCAAGTATGTAATAATTGTTTTGTTCGTCAACACCAATCACTGCAATAACAGTGAAGTCAGATTTAGTACCAATAGTGTAGGCAAAATCCATAGCAGCGAACACGCTAATCGGCTCATCTCCAATATACCAATCTCCATTGACCGAATTGAGTTTTTCTTTGTCGTAGTACTGGAACCTACTTCGGTCGATAATCTGGTTCTCAACTGCGTTTGGATTGTTGTAGTACTGCGCGTAGAATTGCGATGTATCGAGATACTTGGCTTTTTTACGAGCGAGTTCTCTAGCATCAAACCCGAAGGTTTTGCCATCTGCCCTGCGCTGCTTAGGCCATAGGAACTCACCATCAGTCTCCACTACACGCTGGAACACTTCGTAAACCTGATCCTCTATTTCTTCGCCTTCTTCGGTCTCATACATCTCGGTCATGTCTGTCAAATCCTTGTACAGATCTCCCGGATGATAGCGAGTACCAACACACCACTCCCTTGCGCCAGTAGTTTCGATCGATGAAAGCTGGCTGTAAAAAGATCTAACCTGATCGCGCCCAAGAGTTGTGTATGCGTTATCTGGCACAACAACGTCATCAAGCACAGCTATCTGGCAATGCAGACCTGTTACGTTTGCAGTAAGTCCAGCAGCTTTTACTGTCGCATCACGAACGCCTTCTGCCTTACGAATTGGATGGTCAACAGATATCTCATCAACCGTCCAGCGCTCCCTCTTTCCTTCCTGTGGATTCACTAGGTCAGGCCAGTAATAGGAAACAATCTCACTTGTAAGGATGTCCTTGATAGACTTGAGCTGCTTCTCTGCAAGCAATGCTGTAGCAGAAACATACAGTATCGTAATTGCAGGATTGCGCACTATCTCCCAAGCGCATCGGTATGCTATGCATTTAGATTTCTTATGGTCACGCGGCAAAAGAACCAATTGGTTGTCCTTTGCATCTTCGCGAGTCCACCATGAGAAAAGCTCCTCATGCACAGAACCCCATACTTCATGAGGTGCCACCAGCTTGATGAACGTATATAAATCCGCCTCAGCTAACTGGCGTATCAGATCCTTGTCGTCGGATGTCTGATTCTTTGTTTTTCGCATTAAATCTTTCCTCGTTTGTCAAACTTGAAGAAACAAAACCCGTTGTACTTTGATTGCTGATCTCTGTTAATCTCTGCTGCCTTGTCAATACACTCATCAACTGTTGTGTACTTAACTTGATCCATCAACTTAAAAGAGTTTGTTTCTGGCTGCCATAACATAATAGCTAGCACTATCTGAGTAATCATTTTTTTGCAAGCTCCAGTGCGCTTCTTATTTGGTCATACCTAGCGTAATTGAAACTAAAGCTCAAGTACTGGTAGACCTTCCCGGGCTCTAGCCTTACAAAATGGGGCTCATCCGTTTTGAAAAGCCAAGCGTCGTTTTTGTGCATCTTTGCCGAATCGCCAACAGTTGGGAATACAACCTCCTCACCATGCGACATAAGATTCACGTTTATTGCTGCATGTCTTCCGTAGTCAACGTGGCACGCCACCACTGGGCTTACTGCATCTTCTGGAACAACAACTTCAAGAAATGATAACCTTGGTTTCTCTAAGTCTTTAGTAACGCCATCCGGTAGTAGTTTTAATAGCTCATCAGTGTACCTACCGATTACACCATATATCGCAACGTCCATTGATTCTGACCCGTCGTGATACCCCATCCTCGCATATTTCTGAGGTCTGGTAGCCGTTGCTATGTGTTTCAGTTGAAACCTAGAAGTATCAACTTCTCCATCAAATTGAAACCTATAGGCTGCATTCATTATTAACCAATGATCTTCAGGACTGCGGCAACTGCTGGGAATTGAGGAAGCCCCATAGCAAGCACTGTACCAAGGATTACTTTGAAATAAAAAGCTTGCTGGCTCTTCATCGCACATAACTCTTTTTCCAAAGAATCAAGTCTTGAGCCATGTATAGCTATTTCTCTATGTAGTTCTACGCGCTCATCGGTGCTCATGCTATCTTCTCTCCAAGTTGTAATTGTGCCAATGTCTTACCACCCGTGTACTGGAAATGAGCAAGCTCTTTAAACTTGACCCACCGACCAGCCCACTCTAGGCCAGCCTTTTCACCAAGCTCGCCAACCTTCTTCCATACAGGATCGTTGCCATCCCATACAGGTTTACCGTTACGAAGAGGAACAACATCAACTGCGCATCTGTAGTTATGCCAAGATTGACCCGCCTTAGCGTTAGTCACCTTTTTGCCCGGCAAAGTACGGCCTTGAGCATACAGAGCATCTTGACTTTCATTGTCACGATAAGTTGATGTCACCAACAAATCAATATCGTTTTGATGGCATAGGTCAACAAATGTTTTGACTTTGTCCTGAACTACTGGAAGCAAGTCTTCAATTTTTCGGCTGTTGATCATTTATTATTTTCTCTTGGTTTTTTAATGCCTTCTGGCATGAGGTTAATTGCTCTGTGACTTTGTCTGCGTCGCTTGCGATGGCGATAAGAGCGTTTGCAATCTCTTCAGAAAGTCTGGCTCTCGCTTCACCATTATGTCCGCTGGAGGTGGAGGAAGAGTCGGACACTTGTTGTCCACCACCGTCACAGGTTGCAGTGACCCACAGCCCGTTAGACTTAGCGCTAGCAATAGCATTATCTTTTTCAAGATCCTTCTCCTTCAGCTTCTTTTGGTATTGTGCAGAGACATGATTTAATTTTTTTGCCAGTGCTATCTCCGCCGCATCTGCACGATCGTTTGCTGCCTTGAGTTTCCGAGCCGCTTCTTCCTGTTGAACCACACGAGCCGCATCCCACTCGCCCTGTTTCAGAGAATCCCCCAACCACCAACCCCCTGCAAACAGCGCACCCAGAAGAACTAGCTTGATCACCCATGCGTACCCCTCAATCAGCTTTAGCATTACGAACCTCTTCAACTTTCTCCTGACCCCTAGTCCAAGCGGCCACACCAAGAATCGCGCCGAATGCCATGTGGAACAATCCACCGTTGGACAATGTCAAAGGAACCCACTGTTGTTTTACTTCACCATCTCCATGAATCTGTAGCAATGTCCAAACAATTGGGAACAAAAGGAAGTCGCATAGGTTGATAATCATGTAAACAATTGCCATCATAGGACGCCATTGTGTACGCATCCAATCATCACCAAATAGCTTCTTCATTACCATTGACCCCCTTGTTGAAACATCCACCACACACCATAGAAAGTTCCGAGCGATAAAAAAACTGCTACGACTATTGCTACAGCGGTTTCTATTTGTTCTTTGCGTTTAGCCTTCTGTCTTCTTTTTCTATCTAGCTCAGCCCTAGCTTTCAGTTGAGCGTCTTCGATTGCTTGTTTCTCTGCCTCAATAATTCTTGTTCGTTCTTGGCACATCTCTTCGTACAAGCCAGACTCGTTGAAGCCATAGATCAGCATCTCTCGAAGTTCAACTTCCATCTTGAACATCTCGCGACGCATGAATACAATGTCGAGAGCTTGCTCAGTAGCAGA
>Ga0209536_100006987_pt1 | contig 17156 bp, 16 predicted proteins | sample DeeMarSeWOR28_12_FD_187461 | JGI IMG/M metagenome (GOLD analysis project Ga0209536, IMG submission 187461) | Marine sediment microbial communities from White Oak River estuary, North Carolina - WOR-2-8_12 (SPAdes) (version 2) | ecosystem: Environmental > Aquatic > Marine > Intertidal zone >... | reverse complement strand
CCTCCAGTTCGGAGTCGCGCCAATGATCCGCAATGCTGGTGCCTGTTGCGAGATGGGCATGCCGGTCGCCGACACGCTCTGTAGCTACCTTGGCACCTCTGACGCGCCGTCCCAAGGCCGGGATGCTCACGTTGGTGACTTCTCACGCCGTGTGCTTCAACCGATCTCCAACATAGGGAGCATGCCTGCTGTGACCGCCGGTGTCGCCCTGGGATTCAAGCTGCGCGGCGAACCAGGAGTAGCGTTGACATGGGTAGGAGATGGCTCAGTGAAGCACGGAGGCACCCACGAAGCCATGGGGTTTGCAGCAGCCCAACGTCTCCCGGTGATATTCATCGTCCAGAACAACCAGATTGCTCTCGGTACGGAAGTGAGGGTGCACCACCCGGCTGGGCAGTTTGGAACGCTGCGCCAAGCGTATGGTGTCAGTGGCTGGTCGTTTGATGGCAACAACGTGCTCGATGCCTATGCCGCGACGAAAATAGCCGCAGATCGATGCCGTGGTGGCACCGGTCCGGTGATTCTTGACGCTGAGACGTTCCGCATGGGCGGGCACGCGACGCACGACGAGGGAGAGGCACGATCCATGATTGCTGGTGAGGTGTTCGAGCGTTGGGGCGCACGCGATCCGATCGGGCTCTACGAGGAACACCTCAAGAATAGTGGTGTGGCAGCTGAGGAACTCGAGTTGATCGAGGATACGATCATCGCCGAAGTGGACCGTGCGGCTGAGGCAGCCCTGCAGAGCAAACAAGGAAACATGCCCGGCAGAGCGATAGCTCTCCAGGACGTGTATGCCAACCCACCGTCACCGGGCGGCCCGGTAGTCGCGTAGTTGCAGGGATGGAAAATCAGCAGGCAACTAGTCATCCGAACCCAGGTGACCGTTACCGTGCGATCATGCACCGCTTCGTCATTTGTGGTGGCACTCCTCAGCTAGACTCCTAACAGGGCCCGCACTGCTGCTATCACTGAGGGCACTGCGAAGATCAACACGACAAACAGGACGGGCGGCACCAAGAATCTGATGATGTTTGCCCAGGCCTTTCGCAAGCTCGCGGTTCCCATGCCCATGGCTAGTTCAGCCTCTGCCTGTGGTAGAGCATAGTAGCCTACGAGGATTGCTGTGAAGAGGCCACCAAGCATCAGCATGAATGTACCTACGAGCTTGTCCGCCATTGCCAGGAAGTTGAGGTTGTAGGCAGATGGTAGGCCGGCAACTATAATCAGACTGCCAGACAAGAGCGCCGCCTTGAATCTCGTCCATCCCCAGCCGTCGATCGCCGCAGCTACGACTACTTCAAGAAGAGAGATTGCGGATGTGAGTGCCGCAAAGAACAACATCACGAAAAATGCTGTGATTATGACATTGCCGACCCTGCCCAAGCTCTGCAGCGCTGGGGGAATCGTGATGAACAATGTGCCGACGGTATTGTCGGTGTTGAGCGTGCCTCCCAACCCTATAGCCTCCCCCAAACCGAAGTGGAATATCATGGGGAATACGACAAGTCCGGCGACGAAGGCAATTCCAAAGTCCGTGAGGGCGATTGTCACAGCTTCGCGGCCGAGGCTCTGCTTGTCCTGCAGATAGGACGCATACGTCATCATTGCACCCATACCCAGACTCAGGGAGAAGAACGCCTGCCCTGCGGCATCGGTGATGATTTGCTTGTCCAGTAGTTCGTTGATCCGCGGTTTGAGGTAGTATGCATACCCGGCGCCGCCGTCAGCAAGCGTAGCTGACCAAATAGCGAGTCCCACCAACAGCAAGAAAAGCAACGGCATCAGGATGAGGGCTGCGCTCTCGAGCCCGCGCTTCACGCCGCGTATCACGATGAATATCGTAATTGCCATGAACACTACATGCGTCACAACAGCAGGCATTCGGGTCCCGACTGCGTTGAAGTAACCTGCCGTGTCTTGAGGAATGGCACCCCTGATGCCATCGATGGCAAAGCGCATGGTCCAACCGGCGATCACCGAGTAGTACGAGAGAATTCCGAAACCGCAGAACACGAACAGCCAACCCAGTGGTGCCCATCCTGAGCCGCCGAGCTTCGTCACGGCCTTTAGCGGGGACACTTGGGTCATGCGGCCCACGATCAACTCGGATGTCATGACCGGGATGCCGATCAATGCAACGAACACTAGGTAGAGCAGTACGAAAGCCGCTCCGCCCCCCTCTGCGGCGACGTAGGAGAACCGCCACATGTTCCCGAGCCCCACTGCTGAGCCGACTGCCGCCAGAATGAACCCGAGACGGGTTCCCCACGAACCACGGTGGGGAGAAGCTGTGGGCGACTGCATAGTACTGTCTCCTAGAAATGGTGCCACTAGATTAAGCCATAAGCGGCTGATGTCTAGGCTCTCCTAGTGTGGCCGCCCTTGCTGCCGGGGTATCCGGACGGGACTACGAGGCCAGGGACTCTTCTCATTGAGGGGCGAGACACGGAGCATGAGATCAGAGGCGCCGCGGCACGCCGTGACGTGGTGTTCGATCTGGCTGAGACGGGCTGATCGACCGTGGTGCGAATAGCGGGAGGATCTCAGCTACTTGGCATGCCTATGGCTCCCCAGGCGGATTCCAGCACTTGCTCCGGTGCGGGATGCTGAATTGACCACTCTTGCGACGCAGTTCGCTCCAACACGAGAATCACCAACCGCAGCCAGACATCGGTCCATAGCTCGACCGAGCCTGCTTTGACCTCACCGGCCGATTTTCCTTCAGCGATTACCGACTCCAAGTCAGCGTGGAATCGCCGGTAGGACTCGCGGCTCTTGTGATCCAACAGCTGTCCGAAGTCCGCTCCAAAGAGGAACCCGACGAGTGGTGGGTTGTGGATGGCCACGACTCGCCACTCCGCCGCGATCGTGAGGAGCCGTTCCCGACAGTGAAGACTGACCGGGGCATCGTGAATAGGTTTCTCCAGCAGCCTCAGACCAGCTCGGTAGATTTCGTTGAGAAGATGAGCTTTGCTCTCGAAGTGCCGGTAGATCGTTCCCTCGGCAATGCCGGCGCGCGCTGCGATCTGAGGGGTGGTGCTAGCGTGGTATCCCTGTGAAGTGAACAACTCGAGTGCGGCACGAACAAGCCTGTCACGCGTGCCCTTGGGATCACGCCGTCTGCGGGTCGGCACCGAACCACTGGGAGGGTGAGTCATCACTCACAAGGGTACACTTGGGGACCGCAGTTGCCAAGGAAGGCAGGGTGAGTGAGACAAGAGCGGGCTATGTTTCTGGGGTGTTCTGAGTGACGTCGCCGTTGGTCGAGGGTCTAACTGGCCAACCGGGCGCCGGGACGAGTGGGCACAACGGTATTGCGACACTACGACTGTGAGGAATTGGGGGGACAAGTGAAGGTTCAGCGTGCGGTGGATTTCTGCAAGCTCTGGCAGGGCGCGATCCCCTACACACAGTTTGTTGCTGAGGCTGACAAGAACCGGCCTCTCTGGGAAGGGGTCTATCGCACCAGCCGTATTCCAAAATGGGCTCTGCAACGGGCTTGTGAAAAAGCAAGGGGGATCCGGCTGCTTGCGATTGCCGAGGACTGGTGCGGCGATGCCAGCAGTACTGTACCCGTGCTCGCCAAGCTAGGGGACCAGGCAGACTGCTTGGAGATGCGCTTGATCAAGAGGGACGAACACCCTGAGGTGATGGACCATTATCTGACGAATGGGGCTCGGTCGATCCCGATAGTGATCGCGTTGGACGGGCAGTTCCGTGAACTGGGCCACTGGGGACCTCGACCAAAGGAGCTGCAGCATTGGGTTCTGGAGAACAAGGATTGCATCCCACGAGAGGAGCGCTTCAGGCAGATTCGCAAATGGTACGCGCGGGACAAGGGAGCGACGACCCTGAGAGAGGTGCTGGAGCTGGTAGAGCGGGCGTAAGGTGTGGGGATTGACCTAGAGTCTCTATTGTCTAAAACGTCCACCCCAGGTGACTTTGGACGACCAGGCCATCGGGCCCCGCCGCCAGAGTCCAGCCCAGCACACCATTTCTACCTACCATCAGGAGCGGACCGAGGCCACCTCCTACGTGCATGCCGTCCAGGGTTGCCTGGAACTGACCCTCTCCAGGTTGAAACACGCGGCCGACATCAAGGAAGCCTACCAAGCTGGCCGAGAATACGTGGCGTTCGCCCATGAACCGGTAGCGAATGTCCAAGTTGCCGAACAGCTTGTCTTCCCCCAGAAAGCGGTCCGTCCGGAGAGCCCGGTGTGATGTGGGGCCACCTAATCCCTGGAAGTCTGTGCCACTCGCCTCCACTAGGTAGTAGGTCCCTGGAGGCGGCGATCCCCCCATGGCCTGAGCGACCACGCGCCCTGCCAAGACGAGCCGTTCAGTGAGAGTCACGTACCCAGCCGCCGTGGCGGTAATTCGTTCATAGCTAACGTCCCCTGCAACCACGGAGTCCGCCCTGCTGTAGATGGCTTCGATGAGGGTTCCCCTCGTCGCAGCAACCTCGTCGTCACGGCTGTCGAAGACCAAACCAAGTCGGATGCTCGCTTCGTCCGTAGCCTGTCCGGGAGGTTCGGCACTGCCTGCAACGACTTGGTCTCCATAGAGACTCGGGCCTGGCAGCGTGTCGAGGCGCCAGCGTTCGACATGGAAGCCCACGAGCGCCCGCAGAGCCGACACCAGTGTCTTCTGGATCGAGCCCCTGGCGAATAGACGGTGACGATCCAGTCTGTAGAAGTGTGGTTGAATATCGCTAACGTTGTCCTTGTCGAATTCCGTCTCGTTCCCTATTCCAAAATAGTTCTGGCGGGCTTCCCTCCGTGTCCCAAGCCTCATATCGAAGCGCCAGCCCGGCACAAGCTTGGGGAGTTTCGCTTCCAGACCGAGCCTCATCGTTCCGGTCGCTGTTATCAAGCCATGAAGCGCGATATTAGCTCGGTACGGTGGGGGAGCGTCCCAGTCATCGTAACCGAGCGGTCGGAACTGCGCGTAGTACAGCCCGACCGCGATGCCATTTGTTGGAGTGTAGTAGAGTTGCGGGTAGCCGTGGTCGAGCCAATTCGAGCCAAGCGTAGGCAGATTGGGGATCTGTGCCGAGCTAGCACCGGCCAGCGCTACCAGGGCGAACGCTGTAGGTAGAGCAGATCTCACCCTTGTTGCTCGAACAGATACGCGCTGTCGAGGATAGCCGCTGTCGCGCCATCGAATGCGGCATACTGGCCAGGGAACAACGAAGCTGCCCCAAATTCTCCGTTCTTGTTCAAGGCGTAGAAATTGAGGTTGAATGTTGGCCGACCCGGCGGATCGAGCAGACGTGGCTCTGTACTCGCCACCACACGTCGGAGCGTCTCGAGGGCAGCATCTGTTGGCTTGAGACCGCGGCGCATGAACTCTACGGTGAGAAATGCGCCACACACCTTGATGTTGGCTTCTCCTCGACCGGTAGATCCGGCTGCCCCTATGTCGTTGTCGGTGTATTGCCCAGCGCCAATCAACGGTGAGTCGCCGACCCGACCAGGGATCTTCCATGCGAGTCCGCTGGTTGTGGTCACCGAGGAAATATCTCCATTGGAGTTGACCACATTGCAGTTGATCGTACCGGTGGGTCGCGGAATGATGTCTTCACTTTCCGGCACGTTGACCCAGTCATCGTCGGGCCCACGGTTAGCCCGCCAGCGGAGCCATACCTCGCGCGACCTCTCGGTCATGAGGTCCTCTTCCTTGAAGCCAAACGAAAGCGCAAACTGCTTGGCTCCTTCTCCCACCAAGAACATATGATCGGTATATAGCAGTACGTACTTTGCGACCACGCTGGGCGTCTTGATCCCCTCCAGGGCCCCTACAGCTCCGGCCCTTCGGGTCGGCCCATGCATGCAGGAAGCATCGAGTTGCACCACCCCGTTCTCATTGGGCAGCCCACCGTATCCGACGGAGGTGTCTTCTGGATCTAGTTCCTGTATCTTCACCCCCTCGATGGCAGCGTCCAGAGTATCCACTCCTTGGGCCATCAGCTGCCCTGCCCGCTCGACGGCGCGGAGCCCGTTGGCTGAGGCAACCGCAATATTGTTGGGCGGGCGCGTGTGGATCGCTGGCGCTTGCCCCAGTCCGGGGAGCCCTTTGCTGAACGCAGCGCCAGCGGCGAGGCCGGATGCGGCCCCAAGAAAGTCCCGGCGCGAAAGGGAGTCTGTCACTGTTGAAACCTCCGGTTTACGGTCACGAAGCGCAGCGCACCGCGAATTAACTTACAAGTGCCTCCGAATGTCAACTTGATTCGCCCACCTTTGGGACATACGTTCTCGCCTTGAGGGCCGTGCCAAAATGATATCGGTCTCACTAGTAATGCCCGTCTACAATGAGCGCGAAAACCTGGCGCCACTCCTCAGAGAGGTCGAGGCGACGCTCGCAGGAATGGAGTATGAGGTCATCGCGGTCGACGACGGCTCGACAGATGGCTCGCTGAGGGAACTCCAGCGCCTCCGGGCTTCCCATCGATTTCTCCGTGTGTTGGAACTCTCACCGCATGCTGGTCAGAGCGCAGCATTTTCTGCCGGGATTGAGCGCGCGAGAGGTGAGATCGTCGTGACAATGGACGCGGACGGCCAGAACGACCCAGCCGACGTGGTGGGGCTACTTGAGGTCGTCGCAAACAACCCTGGGCTGTCGGCTGTGGTTGGGTACAGAATCGTAAGATCGGACTCGAGGTGGAAGTCCCTGCAAAGTCGCGTGGCAAACGCGATTCGCAATTGGCTAACGGGTGATCGCATACGTGACGTGGGTTGCTCGCTAAAAGCGATGAGGCGCGACAGCCTGCTCAGACTGCCCAAGTTCGACGGTATGCACCGGTTCTATCCGACCTTGATCCGCCTCGCCGGAGGGCACGTTGCTGAGGCTCCAGTTTCCCACCGTCCAAGGATGAGTGGCAAGAGCAAGTACGGAATGTGGAATCGAGCTGGGGGAGCGTTGGGTGATGTCATCGGTGTAAGGTGGTTGGGTCGCCGAGTTCTGCGGTACACCATTAGAGAGAAAGCGAAGTAGTATGCCTCGCCGTGAGCGACTAGATCCATCCATCTTCCATTTGCCAGTCGACAAGATGCGGGCCGGGTATTATAGCGACAAGTACTTCGCCCGAACTCGCGAGGTCTTGATAGCCGACAACCATCACCCCGTGGTGCTCATGCAGGTCTTCTGTAAGGCACACGCGTATTTGGGTGGCATGGATGAGGCCGTCGCGATCCTCCGGCTATGCTCTTCTCACTGGCAGGATCTAACGGTTCACGCGCTGTACGACGGCGATGAGATCGCGCCTTACGAAACTGTCATGACGATAGAAGGGCCGTACGACGCGTTCGCGCACCTTGAGACACTGTATTTGGGTGTACTTGCTCGACGGACCCGAGTGGGAACAAACACGCGTCGTGTCGTAGAAGCTGCAAAGCCGAAAGAGGTGATGTTCTTTCCTGCAAGGCACGATCACTGGTTGGTTCAGACCGGTGACGGCTACGCCGCTCACGTCGCAGGGGCGATCGGCGTGTCAACTGATGCACAAGCTTCCTGGTGGGGCAGTGAGGGAGTCGGTACGGTTCCGCATGCGCTTATCGCGGCCTATGGGGGTGATACGGCTCGGGCCGCCAGGAAGTTTGCCCAATACATGCCAGCGCACGTCAAGCTCATCAGTCTCGTCGACTTTGAGAACGACAGCGTGAGGACATCTCTGGAAGTGGCCCGCGCGCTCGGTCACAGACTCTATGGCGTCCGTCTAGACACATCCGCCACCTTGGTTGACAGATCCGTGATTCCGCAGATGGGCTCCTTCAACCCCACCGGAGTGAATACGCAGCTCGTATGGAACGTCAGGGACGCCCTGGACAGGGAGGGATTTCAACATGTGAAGATTGTCGTCTCCGGGGGATTCACCGTGGAGAAGATCAGAGAGTTTGAGGGACTCGGTGTACCGGTTGACGCTTACGGAGTCGGATCATCACTGTTTCATGGGCAGGGGGAGTTCGATTTCACAGGGGATGTCGTGCTGGTCGATGGCAAACCCAGTGCCAAGGCCGGTCGCCGCTACGTCCCGAGTGACCGGATGGAGTTGGTCCGCTAACTTGCAGGTTATCTGCAGCCTTGTGCGGGAGTCACAACTATATGCCTGGCGTGATCTTTTGGGATGTAGACACACAGTACGACTTCATGCACTCCGACGGGAAGCTATATGTTCCTGGGGCCGAGCAGTTGATTCCCGCGCTCGCGGCGCTCACCGAACATGCACATCACGTTGGCATCCGCATTGTAGCGAGTGCGGACGATCATGTCGCGGAGCATGCAGAGATATCTGATGATCCCGACTTTGTAGACACGTTCCCGCCGCATTGCATACACGGCTCCCCAGGGCAGCAGAAGATCCCCGAGACGACCCTGCGAGATCCTTTGATCATCGAGCCAACCCGTGAGGATCCGGTAGAGCTGAAGAATCGAGTGAGGGAACATGATGGCGATGTGCTGTTTCACAAGCACCGGTTCGACGTCTTTTCCAATCCTAATGTCCAGCCCGTGCTTGAAGAACTGGATCCTCATGTCGTAGTGGTGTATGGTGTGGCTCTCGATGTCTGTAATCGATATGCAATCGACGGGCTCCTGGCTCGTTGTCCGTCGACGAGACTGCACCTGGTTACGGATGCGACCAAGCCCATTCAGCTGAACCAAGCGGACAGATTGCTGACAGAATGGGAGGGCAGGGGTGTAGGGCTCATAAGCTCCGCTAAGGCGCTGGAGTTGAACCCCAACAGTACGATGGGACCTGAACGCGAATGACGGAGACTGGGTGCCGACATTTCTTTCTTCCTGGACCTACCGAGGTACACTCCGAAGTGCTCGCGGCCATGGCGCGGCCCATGATACCGCATCGCGGGCAGGAAATGGTCGATCTCCTCACGGAAGCGGATCAGCAACTGCGCAAGATCTTCCGCACTGAAAGGCCTGCGTTTATCGGAACCTGCACCGCCACGGGTTTCATGGAGATGGCTGTGCGGTGTGGTGTGCGGCGCCGTGCGCTCTGTCTGATCAACGGTGCATACGGCGAGCGTTTCGCCGCGATCGTCGCTGCCACCGGCAGAGAAGCAATCAGGCTCAACGTGCCACGCGGCAGGACTGTTGAGCCGGACATGTTGGAGGACGCGCTGCAGCGCTCTGATGTTGACGCGGTGACGTTGGTGCACTCCGAGACCTCCACGGGAGCTCTAGCGCCGCTGCAGGATCTGGCAGAGGTTGTGCAGCAGCATGACGGTGTAGTGTTGCTGGTGGACGGTGTTTCGTCGGTGGCGGGGTCTCCCGTAGAGACCGATGCCTGGTCGCTTGATTTTGTGTTCACCGGGTCCCAAGAGGCCCTCGGCTTGCCCCCGGGGTTGGCATTTGCAGTGGCCTCGGAACGGATGGCTGAACGGGCCAAGAAGATCCCTGAACGAGGAGCATACTTGGACCTCTTGGCATTCACTGAAGCCGCCGCTGACCACCAGCCGACCAATACTCCTGCCATCCCGCTGCTCTATGCCCTGCGATTTCAGCTAGAGCGCATCGCGGCAGCGGGGGGAGTGGAAGCCTGGTGGGACCGTCATGAGGCCATGCTACGGACGGTTGAGGCATGGGTCGACGGGGCTGGCGGAGCACAGGGATTCAGTTATCTACCCTGTCACGGGCGCCGATCGTGGACTGTATCATGTCTCAGAGTACCTGATGGGCGCAATGGACGTGAGTGCGTGAAGGGCCTGTTGGAGTGTGGGTGGGCCGTGGGGACCGGGTATGGAGAGCTCAGAGATGAGACGATCCGCATAGGTCACATGGGCGATCACTCAGCAGCAGATGTTTCCAGGCTGCTTGAGGCGGTGGATGGGCTCCAGAGATGACTCCCCTGCGGTTCAGCGATTGTCCCGTCCGAGGGAACTTGAGTCTTCCGACCTGCTGAGCCGAAATGAGCTGACTGCTGTAGTCAGATGCTGTGACGCATCAGCTAGTTGTGATGCTGAGGCCGCGATCTCCTGAGTGGAAGCGCTCTGCTGTTCAGCAGAAGCTGCAATCTCCTCTGCTGCTGCCACTACCGAATCAGTGCCTTCAGCTATGGTCTGTAGCCGTCGCGTGATCTCTGCCACCAACTGCATCACATCTGTGGCTGCCCGTGAAATCTCGTCACTCCATGCACTCGACTCGGCAGTGGCACCCGCCACTTCCTCGAGTGCTCTTGCGGCTGACTCGGCTGTTTGCCTAACTGCAGTACTCGCTCCCGCCAGCCGAGTGAGTCGGTCTTGAGTCTCCTGCACGCTGGTTAGCACGCTCCGCACCACATCAGCAGTGGTGGTAGCTGACCGCGTGGCCTGATTGGCGAGCTTGCGGACTTCATCAGCCACTACCGAGAAACCACGCCCCTCACCGCCTCCGGCTCGGGCAGCCTCTATCGCCGCGTTCAGCGCTAGCATGTTGGTCTGGCCTGCGATGCCCTTTGCTTGGGCCACAAACTGCTCGATCTCCTCTGATAGACTCGCTAGGCGCTGAGCGTCTGCAACCCCCTGCTCCAGATCGCTCGCTAACTCGGCCAGTTGATTGCTTCCCTCCAGCAACCGATCGCGGTGTTCGCTGGCCGTGTCGACCAGCGCCGTACTCCGCTCGGCAGCTACCGTCGCACCCTCGGCTAGCGTCGTGGTAATGCCTAGAATCCGATTCGCATCGTCCACCGACTGTCGGGTGAGCTCCGACTGCTCTGTAGCCTGGCTGGTTAGGTCTTGACACGTGTCGGCCATCTGCTGAGTAGACGCAGACATTTGTTCTGTCGCAGCCGAAATCTCCTCTGCCATTGCAGCGGAGTCCTGGGCCGCTGACCTAATCTCTCCTACGAGCTTGCGAAGTGCCTCCACCATGGTTCCGAAGGCTCGGAGAAGTCGGTTGACTTCTTCAGCTCCGTGATATCCAGGTGACACGGATGCCGACAGATCCCCGCCGGCCACCCGGCTCGCCAAGGAACCCGCGAGACGGATCGGTTGAGCCACTCGTCGGTGGAGCCATTCGGTGAGCCAAACGATGAGAAAAAACGCAAATATCAGGGCCAATCCGGCCGCGAAGTACACGGTTTCCTGCATCGACCTCGCGGCGTTAAATGCAGCCTCATGGCGTTGGCGCACGACCACCCACCAGCGGCCACCGTTTGTGGGTCTCGAAGCAGCGAGGACGCTCCGAAACCCTGGAAGGGAGGTAACGTTGACTTCGGCGGTGAGCGGGATCGACCGAATGTCGGGATTCCGCCGGAATAGGCGCGTCGTGTCAGGGGAGAGAATAAGACGTCCCGTAGAGTCAGCTATCTCTACGGTCGCTGCAACTTCCTGCTCGCCAGCGGCAAGGAGCTCGGACAGTCGAGACAAGCCGAGGACGACTCTGACCGCGCCCAGAAACTCGCCTCCGTCAGGATCGAAGATGCCGGTAGCCAGTTCCAGCGCCACCCTGCCTGCCTCGCTGTCATACGTTGGCGCACCCTGGAACCAGCCTGCTTCGGAAACCACGTTCCACCAGGCCTTTTCTGCCTGGACGAAGTCCTCCACGGGATCCGTGGACACCACGGTGAAACCATTCACCTCCACTATGGAGATGCTGGTGAATTCGGATGAATCACGGGTTTGAAGGAGGAAACGGGCCGCGTCGGTCTGTGGCAGGAACCCCTGCGAGCCGTCGAACTGCTCTTCCAGCATCGCCGGTGGCAGCTGGGTCAACCCTCGCCGCGCGACTTCACTCCTCCCAGCGAGTGCAGCATCAATGATAGTGGGGGTGCGAACGATCCAGCGCACATCTGCTTCGCGCTCGCTCAGGTACTGGTCGACCAACTCAGCCGCACGTCTCGCCGCGGCCTGAACTTGCCGTCGAGCAGATCGCTCAAACTCCCTGCTTGTGCCCCAACTCCCCAGAAAGGCACCCAAGGCGATCACCCCGATAGCCGTCGGGGTGCCGACAAGAAGTATCCGCTTGCGAAGGTCAGTGGTCTTGATGGGCATTTGGCAAGGCAAAGCTATGAAAGCCTTCCTGGGCGGGCAAGCGCTGCTAGATTATGCCTGTTATGCCTAAGTCTAATACTGGATCGGACGCTTACGATCCCCAGACGATCGAGGAGAAGTGGCGCCGCCGCTGGGAGGACCGGCACACAAACTCTGTTGACATCCATGCTGCGGACCGTCCGTACTACAATCTCATGATGTTTCCATATCCCTCGGCTGAGGGACTGCATGTCGGCAATGTGTTCGCGTTCATTGGGAGTGACATTCACGGTCGTTTCCGACGGCTCCAGGGCTGGGATGTCTTCGAGCCAATCGGCTTTGATGCTTTCGGGATCCACTCCGAGAATTACGCGCTAAAAGTCAACACTCATCCCGCCCGTCTCATCCCAGCCAACATTGCCCGTTTTACGGAACAGCTCAAGCGCATTGGTCTAATGCTGGATTGGGATCATGAGGTAAGAACAACGGATCCTGCCTACTACAAGTGGACGCAGTGGATCTTCCTGCAACTATTCAAGGGTGGCCACGCAGTGAAGAAACAGGCACCTGTGAATTGGTGCCCTGAGTGCAAGACTGTGCTCGCAAACGAACAAGTGGAGGATGGCTATTGTGAGCGGCATCCCGGCGTGCGGGTGCACCAGCGGTTCTTGGCTCAGTGGTTCTTCACCATCACCAAGTATGCGAAACGACTGCTGGATAGTCTGCAGACCCTCGACTGGTCGGAGTCTACTCGCCTCATGCAGGCTAACTGGATCGGTCGTTCAGAAGGAGCCGAGCTGGTGTTCGAGACGCCGGCGGGTACCCCGATTCCGGTGTATACCACCCGGCCTGATACAGTATTTGGGGCGACGTATTTGGTGCTTGCACCTGAGCATCATCTGGTAGATGAGGTCACGGCTTCGGAGCAACGGGATGCCGTCGGCAGGTATCGGCGCAGCGCAATCCAACAGGACATAGTGTCGCGCAAAGTGGGGGACAGAGAGAAGACTGGAGTCTTTGCCGGCACCTACGTACGCAATCCCGCGACCGGCGAGTCGGTCCCGATCTGGATCGCGGACTACGTGCTGATGGAGTACGGGACCGGTGCGATCATGGCAGTTCCGGCGCACGACGAGCGGGACTACGAGTTTGCCAAGAAGTTTGGCTTGGAGATTCGGCAGGTAGTGCAGCCGGCCGCCTCATTCTCAGCATCATCCGCTGGAGGAGAAGGAGAGAACCGGGGGGAGAACGCACTCCCGTTCGTATGTTGGGATGGTGTCCTCATCAACAGTGGTCGATTTGACGGCCAAACCTGTACTGATGCCGCGACAGCGATCACCGCTTGGCTCAAGGAGAAGGGGCTCGGCGAACCTCGCGTGCAATACCGGCTGCATGATTGGTGCATCTCTCGGCAGCGCTACTGGGGACCGCCAATTCCCATCATTTACTGCGATTCCTGCGGGAGTGTGCCGGTTCCGGAACATGACCTTCCGGTTCTACTGCCAGAGATCGAGGACTTTCGACCCGATGAGAGCGGAGTATCTCCGTTGGCCAGGCATGAGGAATGGTACCGGGTCCCATGTCCAAGCTGCGGTCAACCCGGACGGCGAGAGACCGACGTGTCGGACACCTTCCTCGACTCTGCTTGGTACTTCCTGAGATACCCATCAACTGAGTTGGACGATAAGCCGTTTGACGCCGAAATCTCAAAGCGGTGGCTACCGGTGGATTCGTATATCGGGGGCAACGAACACGCCGTGCTCCACCTGATGTACTCGCGCTTCATCAGCATGGTGCTCCATGATTTGGGCTTCCTCGAATTCGCCGAACCGTTCAAGCGATTCCGCGCGCACGGAACGATCGTGAAGGACGGGGCGAAAATGTCCAAGTCCAGGGGGAATGTCGTGGTTCCCGACGACTACATCGCGCAGTGGGGCGCTGACACGTTTCGCATGTACTTGATGTTTCTGGGGCCATACTTGGAGGGTGGTGACTTCCGTGATGAAGGTATTGCAGGCATCCGTCGGTTCCTAGACAAGGTGTGGAGTATTGTCCGAAACGCCAGTGGAGCGACTGACCGCACTGTGAAACGCAAGCTCCATCAGACGATCCGTAAGGTGGCGGACGACGTCGAAGGGCTGCACTACAATACCGCGATTTCAGCGTTGATGGAGTACGTAAACGCACTGCGCAGCAGCATCTCAGTGTCAAAAAGTGGAGGTGATCGCTCCGTTCCCTCGGAGCTGCTGGAACCCCTTGTGGTTATGCTGGCACCTTTCGCCCCCCACTTCGCAGAGGAGTGCTGGGAACGTCTGGGCCATGGCAGCAGTGTGCACGATGCCACGTGGCCTTCGTTCGATGCCGAGCTTGCCCGGGACGAACAAGTCGAACTCGTCATCCAGATTAACGGCAGGGTACGCGGTCGACTGCAAGTGAAACCAGGCCTGTCCGAGAGCGAAGCGGTCAAGAGTGCTCTGGCGGAAACAGGCATAGAGCGTTTCGTAGCCGGGAAAGCGATTAGGAAGACGGTCTACGTGCAGGATCGGCTAGTCAACCTGGTCGTGTGAGCAGCGAGCGTTGTATGGTTTTGGGACACTCCTAGCTCGCTGCTTGTTGCTCACATCCGCCTGTTCATTCATCAATCCTGTAACACCCGCTCCAACACAGAGTTACAGTCCAGCGGTCGACCCTATCGCACCGGGGAATGCGCCGGAAGGACTTTGCTGCGACTATTCGGGTCACGGATGCATCTATCTCTTTGAGCATGAGCCATATGACCATCACTGCTGTCGATGACGTTGCCATCCAGCGGGCCAAGACCGGGGATCTATCCGCGCTAGAAGGAGTGTACCGTGCCTACCAAGGCATGGTCTACACCACGGCGCGCCGGATCTGCCGGACGGCGGAGGACGCCGAGGATGTGCTGCAGGAGACGTTCGTCGAGGTGTGCCGCTCCATTGGAGGGTTCCGAGGGGGTGAGCCTGGCAGCCTGACTGCGTGGATCAAGAGAGTGGCGGCGAGCAAGGCGCTCATGCGAGTGCGGTACGAGAAGTACCGCCAGACGGACGAACTGCACGAGGGAACGGGAGGCTTTGGAGGGCGGGATCAGGACGCAGCCCTGCAGTTCGATCTGGAGACGGCGTTGTCCCGTCTCTCTGACACAGCGCGGGCAGTTGTTTGGTTGCATGACGTAGAGGGATACAAACACGAGGAGATAGCCGAGCTGATGGGGAAGACAGTGAGTTTTTCCAAATCTCAGCTTTCCCGGGCGCACGCGCGGCTCAGAGCGTGGCTCGGCGAGGAGGCGCAATGTTGAGGCATTGCTCTATTGAGGAGTTGCTAGACGTTCGCAACGGCGAGGGGTCAGTCGGTGCCAGAACCCATGTGGACGAGTGCCAAGAGTGCCGCGATGAGCTGGATCGGATTCATCAGCGGGTTGCCATGCTCAAGGCGCTTCCCAGCTTCAACGCGCCGCGTGATCGGTGGCCTGAGGTTCGGGCCGGTGTGCTCGCGGAGCGTCGCAGGGGGTGGTGGATGCGTGGTGCCTGGGCCGCGGCAGCTACCGCGGCCGTGTGGTTAGGCGCCAACGTTCTTATCCAGAGTCCCGCCGCTGCACCGGATGCAGAGCCTGGCCTGCAGGCCTTGGCTCAGCAATCAGCCCAACTCGACAGCCTACTGGTAGTAGTGGCCCATCGGGCTCGGGTCGTGAACGCTCTGACGGCGCTGGCGATAGTGGATCTGGAAGACCGCGTCAGCCGCGTTGACTCACGGATATCGGTAACCCGGTGGGCCGATCTGTCGGAGATTCAACGCGAACAACTGAAGCTCCTGTTGGAGGAGCGTGTGGCTCTGATGGATGCATTGGTGAGTGCTCACGCTCAGCGCGCGTCCTATGTGGGATTCTGAACCGCGGTCGCTTGCGGCCAATGGTCTGAAAGGGAGTAACGGCAAGATGAAAGCAGATATGAGACGCATCCTGACCACAGTTGTCGCGTTGGCGATCGCCGGCGTGAGCTTGGCAACGGCGCAAGAAAAGACCACGACGGAGCAGCGGATCCGCGAAGCCGAGCGTCGCGCGGTGGAAGCCCAGAGCGAACTGGAACGGGCTCTGCAGCTATTGCGAGAGGAAGAGAGCAGCGAGGCGCGCCGGGCATTTCAGCAGAGTATCGAGGAACTGCAGGCGGCATTGAGGCAGCTTGACCGGGACCGACTGACTGTCGCCTTTGGCCGATCTCCCTATGGAGGGATGGTGTCAGTCCTGACTACGGGTTCAGGCGCCAAGATGGGCGTCTACGTGAATACGGAGTGGGATGAGACCACCGACAGCATCGGCGCAAGGCTGGACGAGGTGGTCTCTGACGGACCTGCAGATCGTGCTGGGCTCAGATCAGGAGACATTATCGCCAAGGCCAACGGCGAGTCGCTGGCCCGGGTCAGCCGTCGCGACAAGTCACCAGGCAGCAAGCTCATCGAGATCAAGGACGAACTTGAGATCGGTGATACGCTTCATGTCGAGTACCAACGGGGTGCGGAGACTCGGACAGCCGACATCGTGCTGGACGAACTGGAATCGTCGGCCTGGTCGCTACGGAACACTTTTGAGCCACGAGTAATGGTCGCTCCGAGAATAGCGGGTGGTGAGTCTCGCGTGACTGTGCGGGTTCCGGAGGTCGTCACTGAGTGGGGTGGTTGGGGGTTCGGGAGCTGGCTCGACGTAGAGTTGGTCACGTTGGACGAAGATCTGGGGCAGTATTTCGGGACGGACGAGGGCCTTCTGGTGATTCGGGGCTCGGAAGAAGGGGAACTGGACTTGAGAAGTGGTGACGTGATACTTGATGTTGATGGTCGGAAACCCACCAGTCAGTCACACCTGTTGCGGATCATGCGGTCTTACGAGGCTGGCGAGCACATGAACATTGAGATAATGCGGAATAGAACCCGCCAGACTGTGACAGTCACCGTACCCGATAGGGATGGCGAATTCCTCTTCAGGAGATTTGAACGGGAGTGGTAAGGCTGGCTGCGGCAATTACGTGGTAAGCACGTCAGGTCGAGTATGAAGAAGGGACGCCAGCTCGCTGCGTCCCTTCTCTCGTGTGTGCCCAGCATGAACGATGACCAGGGGGGGGTGAGAGTCCCCTGGGGAGTTGGTCGTAGCGACCCAAGCGAACCGCAAGGCGGCGACCGTGAGGG
>Ga0209536_100006985_pt1 | contig 17157 bp, 14 predicted proteins | sample DeeMarSeWOR28_12_FD_187461 | JGI IMG/M metagenome (GOLD analysis project Ga0209536, IMG submission 187461) | Marine sediment microbial communities from White Oak River estuary, North Carolina - WOR-2-8_12 (SPAdes) (version 2) | ecosystem: Environmental > Aquatic > Marine > Intertidal zone >... | reverse complement strand
TTTCTATTTCATGGCTATCAGCGCGGACAAGCGGATACGCTTAACGCCGCACCGATAGCGCAGACCGCGTGAAGCGCGGTCTGCGCTATCAGTTAATTATACGGAATCCGTCTTTTTCGGACTTAGCGAGATTCCGTCTAAGTCGTTTTGGAATGATTCCATATTCATAATTATAGCTTTCAAAAATTCACTGCCCTGGCTTGTGAATCTTAATGCATGGATGCGAAGTAGATTCACCAAACTTATTAAATTATGGCACAGAATCAATCTTTTACGATGAGCAAGACTCGTTTTCAGGTAACAGCATTCCTGTGGTACCTTGATAAAATGGCGCCACGACCTACTGCTTGATCCAACAAAACAAACCCTCACGCAAAATGAAAAAGACGGATTCTGTCTTTTTCGGAATTAGTGAGAGTCTAGATAAGTCAGTAAAAGCCACATTGTTAGACAAGATCTAAATATCAATAAGATTGCTGGTAATTTATGCAGTTGTTCTATTTAACGCCGAAGTAAAAACTTGAATAGTTGTTAAAAATAATACGTCACTGATTTGCTTTCAGTGACGGACATAAAACTGCAGTGGTTAAAAAAATGGATAAGCCAAGTGACAGCTATTGAGGGAATAAACTAAACGACCGGTTCTGACGAATTGCAGCGCTCCGAGGGCCGCTAAATGAATGTCGTTAAACGCGTCTCGATCCAACTAGTCAACACTACACTTTAGGGTGATCGTTTTTGCAACATATGCTATCCAACTTGCAGTTGATAGTGAAACCCACTACTTCACTCAACTATTGAATGTATGTTACCTAGAAAAGCGCAACAGCTACCGCAACCTTCTAAGCCAAAATACCGCGACTGATTCTCTGCGTTTGTGATAGACCATTTGGCTATTGCTTTTGCATATTATACGTTGTGCTGATCGCTATTGACGCGGCAATAACCTTGCGACAATTCTCTTGGGTGGGATCATCATGTGCGGCTTTCATTGCATTATTTAATATATTTCGAATATTGCCTTGTACTTTGGCGCCGGCATCATGCACCGACACATCCAAAGCCTCGCGTTGTTCGAACGACAAATCGCAACGCGCACTAACCTCCCGCACATACTGCTGCATGTTCTGATAGCGTTCCGAAACTATAGAATACTCTTTCGCCCCCACATCAGCGCCAATCACACCGGCCACGACAATCATTGCGCCCCAGGTTAAGATTTTCATCATTACTCCCTTGCTGCTGAATCTCGATGGGTTGTTTTTACCCCGTCGATGTCTTGTATTGAACATCAGCGTTATTATGATTCGGATGGCGAATTGCTGCGCTGCTGCAATTCATCTTGAGCGGCTTTAATTTTCTTCTCAACCACCGCGATTTGCTGGCGAATCTCGATGACCTCTTGGCCACGCGCGATTCTGTCGAGGGCACGCTGCTGCTCTTCTTTATCCGTACCGATGTACTCGGGTGGTTGCTTGTTATCCTCTGGCACAATGTACAGATATTCACCGCTTTGGCCTTGACGCCAGTCGGCCGTGCCTAGGCTCACACCGCGTTTTTTGAGCGTGACGATTTGCTTCGCCAAGTCTTCCTTGCGCCGCCGCAGTGTTTCAAGTCTTTGCTGAATGTCGTCTGCTGCGTCATCTGTTCGCATACTTATCCCCTGTGGGTAATCCAGTGGCTAATCCTCGGGTCCCGAGTAATACCCGCGCGCGACCAAGGTGCTACTTTTCTCCCACGCAACGATTCAACTTTCCCTGTGAAATCGCGGTAAAACGTAGACCTGTATGAACACATGACATTGGGCATTCGTTGGTTAAAAAACGATCACCCCAAATAAATTATTGTTATTATGTTTGTTTGCTTTGCTCTTCTGAAGCAGCAACTGCTTATTATTACTAGTACTCCAAACTACCACATAACGGCATCGCAATACAGTGTCATCGCTTCGCCATTGCTGCAGCCTGTCTGGTAAACGGGTTCTCAGCTCAATGACCTGCTTGATTCCGTGGCATCGACAGCATCTGGATAATCGGGGTAAGTGGTCTTATCCCATAGCACATCCCAAAACCAGCACGGTTCATTGGTGTCTTCACAATGCTTGATATGGGCTCTTATCGCCGCGTCCTGCCGAGCTTGTTTGCGGAAGCCAAAAACATACATTGGAACAGCCTGTTTACCGGCATCGAGCAATAAAAAATCCGGAACAATAGTTTCGCCATCAGCGTCGTATCGTAATTGCCGAGAAAACAGGCGAGATGGCATTAACGCATTGATCAACGTCACCTGGTACGGATTCTCAAAAGGAATGTACGCGTGTGTGGTTTTCATGGCGGCCGCTTTGACGATGGATAGATTGCCATTGGTTGTCCGATCCACTGTCATGATCATCACCAGGTGGTGCGTGTCGCCGAGTAATGCGTTGGGATCCTCGAGACGCTCCCCCGCCTCGCCCAGAAAATTATTCAGCGTGTCCTCCTTCATCCACAGGATCAATGGTGGCGGCGCATGTTTGAGATGTACCCCGTAGCCAAACGGGGATGCGGTAAAACGCTTTACGATCCCGACCACCAGCATGCGTTTGCGGCGTCCGCCCGCGTCGAGCAACAGGTGATAAAGACGCTGCTGCGCGCGACGCGCGATGTCTTGTTTTTCTTCAAAGACAAACGGCTCGGGCATATAGAGATACGCTGACAGGCGCGTGTTCTGTATTTCGATGTTGTCAGCCGCTGCCATCAAGTATTTATACAACACGTAGTAATTGCGCTTGCCGTTCATTTTCGGTGCCCAGCGATTGAATTCGGCGCTCGTCCAAAGATAATGTAACAATGCCCGTAACGACAGCCGGCTACGCTGTGGGTTGGATCCCTGCTTGGACCCCCTACCCCTTCCACCACTACCCGCTGCTGACGTCGCCCGAACACCCAGACCGTCACACAATTTCACCGCGACCCTATCATGATCTTTTTCTTCAATGGCTGAGCGTCGGTATACGGCCAGACCGGACATTGCCGGTGGCGCCCCGAAGAACGGGCAATACGAAGCATGCTGATCCCCGGTACCCGGCATTCGAGCCAAATAGAATATCGTCTTTTGTGCAATATAGAGTGGCAGTGCTTTTTCGGGATTACATAAACACACGGGATAGCTGGCTTTGTGCTTTTCCAGTAAGGCCTGCGCGGCATCGGGATGGGCATCTAGCCAATCCTTACTCACCACCTTTCCGTTATCAAACTTGATGCGCGTCGTCGACATACATTCATCCGTTGGCCATCCAAAGCCGGCAATAAAACACTCCCCAACATTCGATTAACACACAACAACGAGCGATGGGTCGTTGAATCATGTTCTAATCCCAGATTCACTGACCAGTGCAACTAAAAACGACCGCACGTCATTCAAGAGGTACTGCAATCGTTCGCTCACCCGCATCCCATCGCGCAACATCGTCCGGACAGGCGCTACACACCCCAAGGCACGCCGTCCGATCCAAGCGTACCCAGCTGCAGGGTCCACCCGTGGCTTCGTCGTGACAGGCATGGTTGTCATCACATCCACAGCCAATACAAGTCGCGACATTCTGTTCATCGAGAAAAGACACGTTAGGATTTAACCTTTACCCTTGATGGTTCACTTGCGTGTTCGCATGGGCCAAGCGCGTCTTACCAATTGCGTGTAATGACTGCCTACTCGACACACACGATGGCTGAGTCCCGCAAGCGTATCCTCGGTAAGCACAGCAGGCTTTCCCCCCACCCTTTCCCGCTCGCCAGAACGGATTGTCAGCAGCATCTTTCCCGATGCACTCGCGTGGATGAGTGAGTGACCACGGTCGATCGAAGCCATCGGCCACGTGAATAGGAATCCGTTACGTGCTTTCGCTTCAACGACCGGTACCATCAACGCTCAAGCAACAACGTGCAGCCACAGTGGTGTATTGTGCTAGGCGAAAAAAACCTCATGAACACGGCACACTCGTCGTTTTCGCCAGCTAAAAACCTTGCGTACACACTAAATCAATAAGTTACAGACCTTTTGAGTGGATAGCAACGGGACAATTACCTAAATATACACGGGAAAATTCCCACACACAAACGTCAAACCGGCAAAACCGTTTCACGTGCAACGGTTTTGGGTCGCGCATGAAAGGATGGCAATGGGACGCCGTTACGATGGATGATGCAGTAAAGTGGATTAAACTTTGATCAGATAATGGACGGCCATTCGAGGGGCAAATGAATAACAAATGACCAAAATTGCACATGTGCAAAAAGAATAGATTTCATACAACAATGATTACTATTTAACACAATTGCACATGTGCAAAAATGGCTACGCGTTAACCGCTGTATCCTTCATGTGTTCAGCCACGGCCTGGGTAAACGCATTCACGAGCTCATCGACAGAAGCCTGTTGGCCGAGCGGTAAATTGATGTGCAGGGCTTTATTGTCCTTCTTAGTCACCACCAGGATCGCCTCCCCTGCTCCCGAATTATAGGTTGCCAGTGGCGCCGTCGTCGGACGTGGCGGTGTTTCCTTTACCGCCGCCAGCAAACGCTTGACGACATCCTTGCCTTCCAGCACAGGGGCATTCGTCTGCATCCGCGTGGTTTGAAGTTTCTTGAGTTGCTTGGCCTCGTTGATGATCTTGTTGCGTTGCGCCGGGTCTTTCAGTAGCGGCACCAAATCGATGCCATGGCGTACGCGGATGTCATTGGAGCTGGCGTAGGCCTCCACAATTTCTCGAGGCAGCTTGGCCAGGTTGAGATACTTACTTAACGCGTCCTGGCTCATCTCGATGCGTTCGGCCATATCCTTTTGCGTCTTGTAATGTTTCTTCAGCCCTTTGGCGTATTTCACGGCCCGTTCATAGTCAGAAATGTCTTTGCGCGCCCGGTTCTCTACATCGCTTTCGCGAAACGCTTCTTCGTCATTGAGGTCTTTTACTTCGACTAAGAATTTATACTCGGTGCGTTTTTTCACGTCGCGCAGATAGGAAATCACCCAGTGGCGACGCGCTCCGCAAATCACTTCGTATTTATGCGTCGGGTCGTTTTCCAGTAACCGCACGGTGGCTGGCGTGGTTTGTTTGCCCTGCTCTAAGATGCCGCAAATCAAGTCATCACAGTTCTCTTCGTTCAACAACGCATAATTGCGGTCGTGTTCATTCCACATGCGACACTCCGCGGGGTCCACCAAGCGCATGGTTTTTTGTACCAACTCGCCTTTAGCAATGGCTTGCATGGAGGTTTGTCGATGTTGCAACACTGCACTGGTATTGGTGGGTTTGGGTGATGCGACTTGGGGCGCGGCTGGGGTGGCTACCGCAACCGCAACCTCGTCGTCGCCCTCTTCTGCTGGCACGTCGGCCGGCTCAGCTTTGCTTTTTCCTAATGATGCAAACAACCCTTTATTACCTTTGCCTTTCATGTTTCATCCCTCCCTTAAATTAATCCTTCTTTGCGTAATGCCTCGCGGTGACTGGGCCAGGTTTTCCGGATCAACAATTCAATCTCATTGGTGACGGCATTCAAATACGCCTTGCACCGATTGTGCGTGTCTCTGGAGGTAATAGGCCCTTCCAGTTCATAGACGGTCATCAGCCTGGCGCTGGCGTTATCAATTTCGGCAGAGTCTTTGAGCACGCCATCGAGCATCGTGGAGCCGTACAAGTTGCGCATCATGTCTAAAACAGCCTCATGCGCTGACTTGTTTTCATGAACCTTGGTGGCCACCACTTTAAGAAACTTATAACTCACTTCGAAACCGTGATTTTGCAGCACTTCAATTTCTTCGGATAACATCGTGAAAAAGTGCGCCGTGGAAGCAAAATCCACAGTCGATGGCGGTACCGGAACCAATAAGGCATTTGCCGCACGCAAGGCGCTCAAGGAAAGCATGCCCAAGGCCGGCGGCGGATCAATCACGATTAAGTCAAAATCGTCTTTGATGGAATTGATACCCATGAGCAAGCGATCAAAGGCCGCCGTATTCTCATGAATGAAGGCTACCAATTCCTGTTCGGCGGAATATAAATGCAGGTTGGCGGGAATGAGTGACACGCCGTCAAAGTAGGTCGGCTGAACGGCGTAGTGCAAGCTATCGCGGTCGCCACGCATATAAGGCACCAAGGTTTCATTTTCGTGCACGTTCAGGTCGGGATTTTTTCCAAATAATGCCGTGGCACTGCCTTGGGGATCGGTATCAATGAAACACACCCGATAGCCCTTTAATGCAAAGGCTTGAGCGATGTGACAACTGGTAGTGGTCTTACTGACCCCGCCTTTAAAATTTGCCACCGCCATAATGATCGGTTCATCATCCGGACCGCGATACGGCAGGGTACCAAAATGCGCACGCATTTGGTTTACTTGCTCTAATGTGTAACCTAAACGGCGATTGTTTTTGCCTTTCTCTGGAATCGGAAATAATGGCGTTGTCCCCGATTCTTCCGCTTCCCGTAAGGCTTTCTTTTCGGCTTCACGGATCGCTTGTGTGGAACGACCCACCATGTCCGCAGCCTCCGACATCGAGAACCGCAACCGCAGGACTTTTTGTTGGTCGGGTGAGAACAGGGATTGTTGCAGTTGGTTAATAATATTGATCGACTTGTTTTCGATATCGCGAATGTGATCCAGCGTAACGCTGTGGTGATTTGTCGTGGTGGTTTTTACCCTTGGATCCTTTTCTTCAACTGTGTCCGTATCAAGCACTGGTTTTCCCCTTCATTGTCAGTTGTCATATCCATACATTGCGGCAATAGGATTGTTAAAGTGAGGCCATATCACTATCACTTTGCAATTTTGAAGAGAATATAGCAAAACTTGCAAAGTATGCGAATATAAACTATGATTTTTTGCAATATTTTTTGTGATTCATCAATCACAAGATGTAGTAGCTAGGGTAGGGAAGTGCGGTTTGGTTTTACTATATCTTGGGTCAGCCCAGGTAGCCAGTACTTGTTAAGCCATCATAACGAAGAATAGAACAGCAATGGAGGAGTGGGGCTCACGATCGGTGTACGTTCCCACAATTGACCATGGGCTCAGATACGAACAAGGATAGTATGCATCCGTTTGACAAATTGGCCGCGAGAACCAAAGACGCGGAACAGCGTATCTGCCTCCGAAATAATCTCTCCACAGAAGCCGACGGCGACACCATACTCCTTACCGAGGCAATCGAAAAAGAAGTGCGCCAAGACGACGAAGCGTTGAAGGCACCCGCACGAGGAAGTGAGCAAGCCAAAGAATTACTGGAAAATGATTTTTATAAAGGCGAGCAAATCGGTTTATTTGACGCCTTTCCGATGAAAGCCGGTAATGAATTTCCATCGCTACTGACACGACTTCCCATCTTCATGCCGGTTCAACGCCGAGCGCAAAAGAAATTTCTGGATGACAATAACGCCTTGCCGTTTGAGACACCCTTTGGATCCGGTAAACGGATTGGGCCGAACCTCACTATCGCTGATGAAGATCGCCTGATTGCTTTATTACGACTGCGTCAGAAAAAACTGCGGGGCTTACCCAGCAAGTTACCGATTCCACTGCCGGAAGTCTATCGAGGCGCTGCCGATGACGAAGAAGGGCGTGTGAATGTGCATACGTTAATTTGTACTGTCACGCAAATTAATGACGAACTTGGTCTCTCGGATGGCGGTGTGAATTATAAAAACACCGTGGCGAGCCTGCAAAACCTGTCGGAGTTAAGTCTGACCCTGGAGACGAAAAAACACGATCGCTACTTTGGCAAATTTAAACGCGGCGGTAATTTCAAGCTGGTGGATATCCAGTGGACCACGTTCACCGATTATGGAATCATCGTTGCCCAATTTTCACCGCTCATGGTGAATTGGCTGGAAAAAGAATTGACCTATTTGAACTGGGATATTCGCAAGAAACTTAAAGGTGATGCAGCCAAGGCCATCCATCGTTTTCTCAGTTCCCAGGGGGATAAAAATGGTTACTTCGAAAGAGAATTGCTCAAAATTGCAGAGTCAGTAGGATTGGCGGATAAATCCCAGAAAAAAATCAAACAACTGTTTGAAGATGCCTTACAACAACTGATGGAGCTCGGTTGGTTAACCGATGCCAAGATCAGTGGTACCGGTCGTAAAATCCCTTTCAAACTACATATCACGCGCAATAAACGCAATCGGCAAACGAGCCCGCGTTAACCGTAGTATTTGGTGCCGAATGGTGTATCAGCATCGGTCAGTGTGGATGCTGTTACCGTAGTATTTGGAACCCAATCACCCCCGTGTTTCTTTTCATTCATTGAAAACTCATCTAAGTCATTGAATATTGGTCCGTAACGTCACGGATAAACCGTAGTTTTTGGTACTGAACAGCCGATTACATGATGAGTACGCCACCGTAGAATTTCGTACCTAACGGTTTGTTAGCATTCTGAGCGACTATGTGAATGTAATGGCTATAACATTACCTTGTTGTTGGCGAATTGAGTGACTTAGCGGGTATCGAAGTCGGTACCGTAGAATTTCGTACCGAAGGTTAGGGTAGTTGCCTATGTGTTTTTGTAGACCGGTTTTTGGAACAACGTCACTGGTGTTACCGATGTTGTGATACGTTTCTAGTGCCAATAGGATATCGACCGTAGTTTTTCGTACCGAGTGTGGGTAACAGGCAACGACTATTATTAAGGACTAATTAAGTACTAAGAAAAGACTTTAAAAGACTAGCATCAGATCATAAAACAAATATTTTAATATAATCAATATGATAGGCTTTAATAATAAAATGTTCAGTGCGAAATATTACGGTGTCGGAGCCCTAAAAAGTACGGGATAGCGCACAGATTACTACGGCTTGTACGGCCAAAAACTACGGTATTCGGCGCCAAACTCTACGGCCGGTTGTGGATAACTAGCATCAATTGTGGATATTTTGCTATAAATAACCAGATGTTACGACTCGACGCGTAAGATTATTACACGCTATACTCCGGTATACAAAGCGTTTCATGTGTAACGGTTGAAACGAAAGGCGTTTTGGAAGGGGAGTAGGGCGTGTTCAGGGAAATTGATTTAGACCTGCTGTATCTGTCGCCATTTCGGGGCAAGCAACCGCTACCGGAGATTTTTCCACAAGATATCGAATCGGCAAGGCACTACGGTATCCTGCAGCCTGTCATTGCGCGTCCCAGCATTGAGAAGCGCAGTGGAGCAGGGCGTTATGAAATCCTTACACAAGAAAAATCGTGGCTTGTGGCCCAGCGGGCGGCATTGGCCAAGGTACCCGTCTGGGTGCGTACGGATTTAGACGATGACGAAGCGCGTAACCTCGTGCGACAGTCGTCGACAGACGAAGGCGCAATTAATCCCATTCATGATGCTCACTTTCTAAAAAACATCTTAGCGTCAGAAAGTCGGTTGTCGAAAGCGGCTCTCGGTCGGCGCCTGGGTCGCAGTCGTAGCTCGGTATCGAATACCTTACGATTACTGGAGCTGGATTCACAAGTTCAACGTCTTGTGGAAACAAAGCAATTGGATGAGGGGCATGCCCGCCCCTTACTGGGATTACCCCCTGCCGAGCAGCGTCAGTTGGCACAATACTTTATCCAGAGGAAGTTGACCGTAAGAGCAGCGGAACAATTGGTACGCAATAAAAAGTCCGATGAGTCACACCCTGTCCACTCCCCTCAGTCGGACTCAAGAGATGCGGCGGTTGTTTATCTCGAAGAACACTTAGGTGAATTACTAGGTGCGAGCGTCGAAATCACACACACGCAATTGAAAATTAATCACAGTGGCGATATTGATATCCTCGATGGATTGCTGGATAAAGGAGGCTATACCGCTAGGACGGATATCGTTCACGCTATCCTTGTTCAACAGATGAGCTTTGAACCACGGCACCTGGTATTTAACTACCATGGGGATCTTGATGTCCTGCAAGAGATTCTGGAACGGTTTGGTTATCAAGAGTAGTTCATCAACGCGCCATAACGCGACCCCGCTTAACTCGTAGCGCCACTTAAATCGTGCAAGCGGGTCATTGAACCCGACGGGCCTCTAACGGTGTCCGCACAACGTCAGGCAGCACGATCTCACACATGATGATCAGACCTTCAAAGAACGACGAAAATATCAACTGGTCAATCGACCGTTTGCTAGATAAATAGCATCTCCCGCCAGGAGTGGCAGTAGCGACCGTCAGAAAAGGGCAGGGGAGTTGCGACCGCTATCCGAGGAATTAACTGCGCTGCTGACCAAAGTCTTTGGGTAAGGGTTTAAGTTGACCGGCATCACGCGCTTCAGCTGCAGGAGTTTTTTGTGTATGCGACTATTTGATGCCAACTATGTGCGGCCCGCTCAATACACATTCAACAATGGCCGAGTCGCTTAACCATCAGATAAAACGGAATACTGCGTCAGATCCCACCTCAATATCTCGGCATACCGTGCCTTTACGACCATCCAATGCAGGATATTTGTCACCCATACCAGCCCTCCTGCAAACGGCCAGCCATGCGGCAACACATCCTCCAAACGAAAAAACGTCTATATCATAGTTATAGACATGGGAAATGCGCGAGCGTATTATGGGAAATATCCCGTTATCGAGTAGGATGAATACACATAATTTGGTGTGTACATAATATAAGCAAGAGGCAAGGATGTGGCGTTCAAGCAAGCGACACGTAACGAACCTTGGCGTGTACCCGGAGGAATCGTATGAAAAAACAACCATCGGCATTGCAAGCGTTAACGCGTAAATTGACTGAACCGGAAACCAGGGGCTGGCTATTTAAGGAACGGGAAATCCTTGAGACATCACTTTATGTTACTGTCGCACTCAGTTTCGTTTTGCTGGTGCGCAGCTTTGTTTCACCGTCGAATCAAGATAGCGTCAGCTCTATTTTTACAATCATAGCGATTCTTATTTTCGCTGCTTATTTGTTAGGATTCATTAAACCCTATGTCATTAGCCGGATTTATCCTCTCTTGCTAAGGCCTGGCGATGCCATTCACTACCGTGATGATAAAATCCCAAAGGACGTCACGATGCAAATAGCAGGTCACATTCTTGGTTTGAGACGAAATCCCGAATCACCAAAATATTACAACGAGTATTTCGTCGATGTGGTCAGTAATGGCGAGACGCACTCGATATTGATAGATACGGTAGTAGAGGTCGTTTCACCGACCCAAGCGCAGCCGATCGGTCAAAACGTCAAATAATTTTTTAATTGTGAATAATTGTTGATCGAAATATTAAGAAACTCGGAGGAATTGACGCAGAAATCCGAGACGCGTGTGTTGACCGAGTCCGGAACGGTATTGCATGATCGCTTTAGAAAAGAAAACGTGCGATGCCGATAAACCTCCCTTCCAGGTTTGCCGCCTTATCGGGAAATACCCTAGCAACGGCGATTAAAGTTAGAAAAACTAAGTCTAGGGTATTGTGATTTATCAAATTAATATAGAAAAGGGGTGAGGAAGCGATGATGAGAAAGCTGACAATTGTAACATTATCAACATTCATTGTTGCCTGCGGAGGCGGCGGTGATGGCGGCACACCGTCACCAGGTGATCCACAAAACACTGTGACCGCCTTGTGTACGACAGCTAATGAACCAGTGGTCGGATGCTGGGTAAGTGAAGTCTGTATTGATCTCACCACTAGTCCCACAGAGACTCTCTCAAGGAATATGGGTTTACTATTTCACGCAGACGGCACTATGAGTCAACATGCACTGTTTTACGATAATGCAACGTGTCAAGGCGATCCGATTGCTAATACAGATCCGTTATGGCCAGAGTCTTATGAGTTTCTCGGTGACAAGACCATGGAAAGTGGTGTGACAGCTCGCGTTGTGGACTACAAACAGCAACAAACCACTTTTGTTCAGCATACTTACGGTGTGATTCACATTGATAATGATCGCATGTGTTTTGGAGAAGGCGATTTCAATGCAGCGGTTGGTGGCTTTAGACCATCTTCCAATACGATCAGTGGTGCGCCCGGACGACTGGATTTTGTGAACTGTGCAATACGGCAGATGTAATGCGTATAAAGAAGCTTCAATAGCGGATGCATCCAAACACCGCCGCTTCCATTGTCAGTCTGTAAGTAGAGGTGGTTGGCGGTAATTTTGGGGTACCCGAGGAAGAAGTCGAGAATTCCGCCGAGCGCCACAATTGCGGCAAAATGCACGCTGCAGTCAGTCGGTCAGTGGTGAAAAAGAAAGTGCTACTGCCGCCACAGTAAGCCATTCACCGTGATACCCGTCTCCGCGGAATTGGTCAGATCATGAAGTTCGACAAACGCAATGCTCGAGTAGCGGTGATGTACGGTGTGCACTCTCTAAAAACTCATCATCAGTGGCCAACCAATGTTTCAGTGTTGGTTACAATGATGCCCTGTCATCGAAAGGTGCAAAAGATAAACGAGAGGTAACCAAAAAAATTCTGGTAAAAATGATGGCTCGTTGAAAAAAATCACGCTATTCGCCTCGGCAGAGACAGGCCACACCTTGAATGCCGCCGAAAAGTGATCCATTATAAAAATATATGGGGCCCCTTCATAAGCGCACCGGGGAATAATTATGGACGTCACCAGATACGCAGTATTAATAATATGGTTAACCTGGGCATCGATTGGTGTTGCCGGCGATAACACATATGTTTGTACCATTGTGACGAGTCAGACAGTTGGCAATGATGGGAAATTAGCACCAGATAACCAACCGGGCCTTGGTAAATCATTTACCATTGAACGTAAATCGGGCGCGATGACAGGAGAAGTCTACAACTTAGCGTACGATAGACAAGAAATTGTCTCGGCCAATAAGCTGCCTTTCGGGCCACCCCATCCAATTCGTTCGGTTTTTCTTTACCAGAAATCCGCGGGAAAATATCAAGGAACTCTTGTTGTCAGTATTTGGGATCCAAGTACGCCAGACGAGCCCATAACGTTTTCCGCCATGTCGGGAACATCCGTGTCAACCGGCACCTGCCGGTAACGATGCCAGCACAAAATGCTACCGTTCTCATCGGACGTCATTAATCTGATAAGCATTGATATTTTGCTGTATCCAAGGTGGTTGTTTTAATGCGACTGTCGAAAGTCACCAATACTTGCCCGTTCCGTACAGGTACAAGTCTCTACGCTGTATGACTCTTGGCAAGTATTGAGGACATGTTGATTACCCGCCGTAGACGCGACGTATTATCAATAGGTAAAAATGCGGGTTATGCTGAAGGCGTTGCCCATTTCACGACATTGACGTTAACCGATATATAGGGAAGAGGAGAATAAAATGGGAGATATTCGTCTTTTCGTGAGCCATTCCCATGATGACAAAGTGATTGCTGCTGCGCTCGTTGATGCGGTTGAGGCGACGATGGTACCTAGAGAACGTATTCTATGCACATCGCACGAAAACTCCAAATACCGCGAGCCGGAGGGTGTGGATGTCAGTAAGTATCTTCGCGACCACCTCACACAATCCTCTTGCGTCCTCGCCCTGTGCACACCGAACAGTATGAAAAGCCCATGGTGTTTATTTGAACTCGGGGGAGCCTGGGCGTTGGCTACCCGAACCTACCCGCTTCTCGCGGGTGGCGTTTCTCAGGAGAGTTTGCCTGCTGCGTTGAAAAGCGCCGATGCGGCAGATCTCGCTGTAGCGGGGGAGATCCGCAAAGTGTTGGCAAATGTTCGCCGGTCCCTGGGCTGGGATGAACGAATCAAAGGTTCCGCCGACAAGGAGATCGATACCCTCGTTAACCTTGCGCGCAGAACCAGACGGCACTCGCATTGACCGGTAATGATCAAAACATGTGTTGATTAATCTAAGATCAGACGGGAGTATTTTGGATCATCACCTGGCATTGAGCGCATGTCTTTTAATGCGATTACGTATGATGCACTGCTAACGGCCTAGCGCTGGATAACGAGACAACCAGGTCTGTTTAACCAATTAGCAAACTGAATAAGAAAAAACATGAGAACGCTCGACTATGAAAAAGGGTATTGGCAAAAAACCAAAACCTGAACCGCGCTTTGTAGTAAATAAAGATTATTCACACAATTCCCTTTAATTAGCAGGGTGTGAGGAAATAAAAGATTTATCAGATTACAAGCAGGACAAAATACAAAATGGGTGGGCGGAGTTTTCAAAAAACGATTAGGCTTTCTTTTTTGCATGCCTACTATGGATAGGGGTCCCTATCTCGCTAACCTGATTTAGGGTAATCGTTAAACCATTCTGATTGAAAGCGATAAGCAATGACTGCTTTTTGGGAGGGCTTGGAACGCCGAACCCATTACCGTTCTCGAAGCAGGAGCACGAGCATGCTAAATGAATCTAATAAGAAACCGCAAAACCACCGTAACAACGATATCATCAACAGCATTAAGGTGTTTTGAAACGTTGAAACAAATAGAGAGCACCAGAGCGAAGCACCACTCGTCGTCGCACCCTCAACAATGCATTAACTGGCCTTGGCTTTTTGGGGGAGGGGGATACTAATTTGTACTTTAGTGCCCTTGCCAGGTTGTGAATGAAAAAATGACGTGCCGCGTAGCGCCCGAATGCGTTCTTTAATGCCCGTAATGCCATAGCGATTACGAGAGATTTCTTCAGTATCAAAGCCAATTCCGTCATCAGCAATTACCACAACGAGTTGGCCATCCTGTAGTTGTAGAGACAATTCCACATGTTCGGCTTCCGCATGCCGACCGATATTAGTCAAGCATTCTGATATCGCCCGATACAAATAAATCGCTTGTTGATCGGTCAGTTCAAGTGGCTTCTGGGTAATGTTGGTCTTAAGGTTGATGTGGGGATACTGTTTACGAAAATTCGCAGTTAGGTCTTTAATTGCCCCAGCAAAACCAATATTGTCCAATGCCTCTGGCCAAAGCCTTGCTAACATTGAGCGTATGACTGCTTGCAAACTACTGGTTGTCTGCGTTGCAGTGTCCGCATAATCTTTGACATGGCCGGCACAGGACTTGATATCTTCGGGAGCGTTAGAGGGGATATCGGACAATACCCCGTTGATTAACCGCAGGTAAGTACGTATAGCTGTTAGATCTTGACCAAATAAGTCATGCAGCTCACCGGCAATTCGTCGACGCTCTGTTTCTTCTGCTTGTATCAATGCCGCATTGAGTTTGCGATTTTCGTCAAGCAATACTGCATGCGTGTGCGCCAACTTGGTATCGGAGACATCAGTGCCTACGACCATGACGTTATTAGGTGTTCCGTCTTCATCTTTGAGCGAAGAACACCATAGCTCGATAACTTTTCCTTTCCCTTCTTCAGCATCTTTTCCTGATGAATCAATGGTATGCACATGCTCACCGCCATCTTTCAATTGATGGAGCAGGTCATCGGAAAAAACATCCGGGCCGAATAAAACCTGTATATCCATACCGACCGCTGATGCGGGCGTTAAACCATATTCATTCAAGAGCCGACCGGCAGCGTAACTAATTTTACCGTTGAAGTCGCTCACACAAAAAAGCAACGGACTATGTTCAACGATATAAAGTATTTGTTTACGAAAACGATCCTGGCGTAAGACTGATTTTTGTAACGAAGTTAATAATGCATTGAGTGCGTAGGATAAACGGTTAATCTCTTGTGGTGCTCCCTTCGCATTGGCGATTTGCGTGCGGCAAGCGTATTGTTCGTCTTCAAGATCGCCCGCATGACGTGCCAGTTGTCGCAATGGTTTGCTAATCCATAATGCAACGCGCCAGGCGACGAAAGCAATAAAGAGAAAGCTGATCACAATCCAGCTAATTTGTTTTTGCACTAAACTGCGAATTTGATTGTCGATTTCGGATTTTGGTTGAGGAATTAATACCACCCAACCATATTCGGGGACGGTCGCGAACGCGGAAATCATATTTTCTTGCGTGTGCGGCGAAATGAATTCCATTACACCTTCTTTACCTTGTAGAGCGGTATCGACGATAGGCCAAGCGGACACATCTCGCATCTCCTGTGTCCATTGCTTGTTAGGATGGGAAGCGAGCCGACCACTATGGTCGATGATAGCTGCATGGCCACCGGCGCCAAATTGGATTTTCGAACGCAGCCGTTCAATGGGCGCGGGGTCCAGCTCGGCGATAATATAACGTCTACGATGGTCAATTTCGTTGCAAAACTGACGTACTAATATGCGCGGGGTGTGGGAAAATGGGCTATCGACAACACCCGATAAAAAGCGTGATGGCGAAGTGAAATAGCTATCGAGATCCAGGGATGGGTCGATAGATACGGAAGAAGAATTATCTCGATTCAATGATGCCACCACGCTGACCTTACCATGTTCATCCACATCATAGAGATTCATTGAGTGAATATTGGGATAATTCACTAATACGGAGTTGAAGAGTTTGTGAGTTTGGGTAAGGTCGTTTGCCCGATAAATATCAAGCACAGAGGCGATATGTGAAGTCGCAGCGATATGTTTTTCTAAATAGTCGCTAATATTGGCACTTAGCCGACGTGCAATAAGCAAATGTTTCTCGTCAATTTGAGCACGATACTGCTTCCAGGCGCTTTTATAAATAGAAACCCCGTATAGGCTGTGTTGAGCAAATACAATGAGAGCAAATGCAGCAAGCACGACCCAAAAAATCGGGATGCCGGATCGCAAATTGAGTTTAAACATTACAATTCCAATCTAAGTATATTGTACTTTCGCGCAATCCACTCAAAACTTGTCATACGAATACCGAGTTTTTTACGAATTTCTGAAATTCTATTAGCTACGGATTTTTCGGTGACATCAAGGGCCTCTGCAATCTCTTCATTGGTGTGACCCTCTGCCACCATAGTGAAGATTTCAAGGTCTCTCTCAGTGAGTACTTCACGCGGATCTTTTTCAGTTTCTTCCTCTTGCTCAAAGAGTTGTTCGAGCATACCTGGCATGTAGTAGTTTCTACCGGAAGCAATTTTTTCGACAGCCTCTAATAACAAATCCGGACCTGCACTTTTTGTAACGTACCCCTTCGTGCCCATTTTATAAGTTGTTCGAATGGTATTTAAGGATTCTCGCATACTAAAAATCAAAATCTTTGCATCCGGATGCTGGTCAAGCAGAGTTTCGATGGTATTGATTCCATTATCAGTGTCCATATTAAGATCAAGGATCAAGATGTCTGGATTTTT
>Ga0209536_100006984_pt1 | contig 17157 bp, 12 predicted proteins | sample DeeMarSeWOR28_12_FD_187461 | JGI IMG/M metagenome (GOLD analysis project Ga0209536, IMG submission 187461) | Marine sediment microbial communities from White Oak River estuary, North Carolina - WOR-2-8_12 (SPAdes) (version 2) | ecosystem: Environmental > Aquatic > Marine > Intertidal zone >... | reverse complement strand
GATACTGCCGCTGTTTCAATGTATTCCAATCGATCAATGCATTCAGACATAGAGGCATTCCCCTCATTTGTGCCGGATCCATTCCAATAAATGATTCCACATTCAGTGAAATGCCCCACCGCAATTGCAGGGCAAAAATATGTTTGACATATAAGGTCATACCTGATAAAATTCCTCAAATAATTTAATACCCGTTCAGGATGTGTTCGTTGAGGAGACGCATTTATGCTTAAAGTGAGCGAAACCGCCATCGGTCGTACGAAAGAATGCTCTTCCAATTTCTATTGCCTGAACAATACTACCCAGCCCCGATGTGCCGACGACATGCCTCTGTGTTCTGTGGATTACTACATCGGGAAAACAGACCTCATTGTCAAATCCTCAAACAATGAGGGCTGTTCTTATAAATCAAATTTCGGGCTGAGGAATGTTTGTACGTGCCCTGTCAGACATGAGATTTATGCGCGGTACAACATATAGTTACTTTACGAGACGTAAACAGTCCTGAACACCAAAAAACGCTTACATCGCATGTAAAGACTGTACGTGCCTTCTTGAGAAATCTCAAATAACAAAATCCAATTATCAAATAAAATGCTTGGCAAGCTTTAAGGCGACCTCATATAAGAAATAAATGAGTCCTTACATTTGTAAGTTCCCAATGGGATATTACAAATGACAAATTTCAAATGCCAAAAGAAAAAAAACAAGCTGACTTTTAAATGTCTTTTAAATTCACCCTGTTCATCCAGTGTCCATGGACATTGCAGCGTGCAACGACGGTAATGATCCCTTCATGCACATTTAAATGAACGCGGGCCGCGGGATACAGCACCTTGCGGGTCAGGGAAACCCTGGTTACATATCTCTTGTTTATATAGAGGTCAATAAAGTCGATTAAATGCTCTGACTCCATCACATGCATGATCTCTCCAACCCTGACATGAACATCAATACATCCAACATCAGGCGTCAGCCCGCATTCCCTTGTGACCTCTATAACGGGAACATGCATTTTCTCTGTCTCATTCAGGTTATCGGGATCTGAAGGCATCCGGATAGCATAAGGTTCATTCTCAAAATTTTCAATCGGCATCCCGCACACCGGACATTCCACAGGCGCTTCATCAAATGCAATATGACCGCATATCTGGCATACAAACGTCTTCATATGATTTCCCCCCCCCATAAGAATGACCCTCCGTTTACAATTTCTTTTTTAACTGCGAACTCTGCCCGATACAAAAAAACTCTTTTTTTCATTATAGCGTATTTTTTCAACATTTACCTTAAATATTGATATGTTGCGTGGCAAGTAGATAATTTCAAGCGGTAACTGATATAATTATCACCCGTACGTACTCAGCGGTATAATCACATGAAACCTATTGGAAGACAACTGTTGGCAGAGTTTATCTATTGTTCAAGCAGCGCCCTGAACAACAAGAAGGCCCTCGACCAAATTCTGGAGCAGGGAATCAGGGAGAGCGGCTTAACACTCATCAGTATCTCCGGGAAACAGTTTCATCCCTTGGGGGTCACATCAATTGCCGTTATCAGTGAGTCGCATATAGCAATCCATACCTATCCGGAAGCCAGCCATGCGTCTGTTGATATCTTTACCTGTGCCAATGGCGCCAAAAACGTCAATAATCTGCTGATGTTTTTGAAAAAGGAACTCAAACCGCAATCAGTCAAAGTTATGGAAGTGCAGAGAGGCAATCCACTGGCTCTGGACCGGAAAAGCTGGATCACCTCGTTTTCCGGTACGGGGTTTGAGGTCAAATACCATGCTGATTCACTGATTCTGAGCAAGAAAACAAAATATCAGCAGCTCGACATTATTGAGAACCCCAACTTCGGCAGAATGATGTTTCTGGACAAAGACCTCCAGATCGCGGAAAATGACGCGTATCTTTATGATGAGAGCATGGTCGCCCCTGTTCTTGAAAGAAATAAGGATATCGGCACCGTCGCAATTCTGGGCGGCGGAGACGGCGGTGTGTTGAGAGAATGCCTGAAGCACAACCCCGAAGAGGTCTACCTTGTTGATATAGATGGCGAAGTCATTGACGCCGCGAAAAAATATATGCCGCAGGTCTGCGAAGACGCCTTTGATGACCAGCGGGCGCATGTCATTGTCGACGATGCAAATGCATTCCTCGATAAAATGCAGAAATTTGACGCCATTATCTATGACCTGACCATGCACCCGGAGGCAATGACAAACATGGACCGGACCAATTTTCTGTCACAGATTTTCTCAAAGGTTAAAGACAATTTAAGGAACGATGGCGCAGTAAGCATGCAGTGCTGCTCCGAGTATGATACGGAAACGATCAATCTTCTCAAAAAAATCCTGCCGAAATATTTTAAAAATATTACCTATACGACGGTCTTTATCCCTTCATTCTGTGAAAACTGGGTCTTTGCCTCTGCGGAAGCAGCATAGCTCATTGCGCTCAAAGGACCAGCCGCCTCCCGGATTCGTCATTTAGTTTTTTCACTGTCTTTTATTCCGGTTTTGACCTCAACACGGTTTCTTCCTTTCTTCTTGGCCTTGTAAAGGGCCTCATCCACATCTTTGATGAGTTCATCTTTTGTCAGCATATTCATGTGATAAGAGGCAACGCCAAGACTGATTGTGGTGGCGCACGTTTTTTCAATCGTTCTTCTCATTCGTTCTGCAACATCACTCGCCTCCTCAAGATCGGTTTCCGGCAGCAGGACAATGAATTCTTCTCCCCCGTACCGGACAACAAGGTCTATCTCCCTGGTTTCATGAACGATCAGTCCTGCCAGTTCCACAAGCAGCCTGTCCCCTTGAAAGTGCCCATGCGTGTCATTGTACTTCTTGAAATGATCTATATCGAGCATGATAACGGAAAATGGCTCTTTGTACCGCTTGGCCCTGTTCATGCTTCTGTCAAGAACAATCTGCATCATCCGTCTGTTTGCAAGCCCGGTCAGCGGGTCGTGGAGAGAATACTTCTTTGTCTCTTCATACAGTCGTGCATTATCAATCGCAACGCCTATCTGGTTGCCGAGGGCATAGAGCAATTTTACCGTACCGTCGTCGACCGTAATGTTCGGGGGAAGATAGAGACACAAAATTCCCTTGACCGTTCCTCTGGCATTCAGGGGAATAACGATGTGTCCGTGCTGTGTCATGCCCGGATACGCTATGGTATGCCGTTTATCCGTTGTGCAGTCTGATGATATGATGACTTCCCGTTTTTGTGCGGCCAGTCCGCAGAGGCAGTCACCAATTCTCAGTTTTTTATGGTAGTCAACCAGTACGTCAGGGAATCCGATGTGCGAAACGAGCTTCAGTCTGTCTCCTTCAATAAAAAATATCCCGCCCTTTTTTTCAACCGTTATAATATCAATGCCGGTGATCGTGTCAAAGATAATGGCAAACAGCTTGTCCAGGTCGATTGTCTGGCTGATGGCAGAGGATACTTCATATAATATTGAGAGCTCTTTCTGACTTTCTGCGACCGCCCGTTGAGAGTCTGCAAGCTCTTGTTCAATTTTCAGGTCATGCACCACTCTCTTCAGAACATGCGGCAGCATATCAATGAAGTCCGGGTTTTTGACGACATAGTCCCTGGCGCCGTTCTTCATCATTTCGACCGCGATCTTCTCATCGCCATGACCGGTTATGATGATAAACGGCACACTGCTCTCTTTCCTCGCAAGTGATTCAACGACATCATGCGCCGTCATATCAGGAAGGTGATAGTCCAGCAGCAAGATGGCATTCGGGTCCCTGGTCAACCGGGCAACAGCTTCCGCGCCAGTCGTCACACTTTCGACACGGTACCCCTCACGCTGGATTGTCTTCCGCATGAGATGATTCAGGTCCTTATCGTCTTCAACAACAACTATGGTTATTTCCGATTTTTTGTCTTCCATCTCTTAACTCTCTATCTTTCCGGCCTCTCGCCTTTCTCGCCCATCACGAGGGAAGCTCCACATAAAACCTGCTGCCCTTTCCCTGTTCGGATTCGACCCAGATTCTGCCATGGTGCCGCTCCACAATCCTGTTTGCTATGGTAAGGCCCAGGCCTTCACCGCTTTCCAAGCCCGGCTCCAGCTGCTGAAACAATTCAAATATCTTTTCCCGGTGCTCCGGATTTATCCCGATTCCGTTGTCCTCAACGCAATAAATCGAATGATGGTTCTCCTGCCGTCCCGAAACCGCTATGATGCCCTGCCGTCCCGGATGCAGATGATTGATTGCATTATCAAGCAAATTGGAAAATACCTGGTTTATCTGAACGCTGTCTCCCCTGCAGGGCGGCACATCAGAAACGTTTACATTAATGCCCTCATTTTTCAGTTTGAACTCAAAATTTCTGATTACCTCGGCAAACAGCTCATTCATATCAATCTCCTGACTCCTGAGCTCATAACGGCCAAGTCGTGAAAGCTTCAGGAGGCCTCTTAACATTGAAGCCATTTTGAGAATGCTTGATGAAATATAACCCATTGATTCGGGGACATCTTTTTGTACGATGCGGGCAATCGTCTCCTTCGCGTCTGAAGGCATTTCAACGTTATTCAGGACATTCATCAGTTCCTTCAAAGAATATTGCAGTTCCCTGCCGAATCCTTCCACATTAACCAGAGGCGCCCGGAGGTCATGGGACGTTACATAGAGGACCTGTTCGAGCTCCTTATTTTTCTGCTCACGTTCAGCCATGACGCGGTTCAACGCCTCTTCAGCTTCCTTTCGTGCTGTGATATCCTGAAACAGTGTAACAAAGTGCTCATGCCCCGGAGAGTACGCATAAATAGAGTACCACTTCTTCAACGGAGCAAAATAGATCTCAATCCGTTCGTCCTGTCCTGTCATGGCGACCTCACCATAGAATTTGATTAAATCCCGCTCCGCTGACTTAATCCCGGGAATCAGCTCAGTAACTTTTCTCCCTATGACCTTCTCCCTGGCCAGACCGGTCGCCCGCTCAAATGCGTCGTTCACTGAGATAAATTCATAGTCTACAGGCCGGTTCTGTTCATCCAGGATAATTTTATGGTAGGCAAAGGCCTCATTAATGGTTTCAAACAGGGATCGGTATTCCTGTTCACTGCTTTTCAGCGCTGTCTCCACCTCCTTGCGAACGATTATTTCATCGCTCAGCTTTTGTATAAGCCCCTCCGAGTAGACTTTCTGGTCAGACACTTTTTTCAGGTAGAGCACTATAAAGAGCGTGAGCAGTAATATACCCGCTGATGCTGCCCACGCATACAGGGCTTCTCCTTCACGAGCATATGCAGCACCAGGGACTGCAGAGGCTTTCCATGTCCTGTCAGCAACCGTAAATGTATCCTCGAAATAATATATACTTCCCTCTTCCGCTTCCTTTATGTCGTCTCCACTCCTGTAATTATTCAACTGGGACTGCTGCGTATAAAGATGATCCCCCCTGGAATTCGATACATCATGGAGATACACGTTAATGCCGGCCGGTTTAAGATAGGTCAGCGCACTTTCCACAATGTCGGCGATTTTGAAAACTCCCAGCACAAAGCCGGTCAGATTGCTGCGCCGGTCCTGGACGGTTTTCAGCGGAATATTTTTCTGATAGAGCGGGATGAAGACAAGAAACGTGGACTCCTCTTCCTGCTCCCGGACGAATGTTATCCGTGCTGTTGCTGCCATGGCCCCGCTGTCACGCGCCATCTTCAGGGCGGCCCCTCTTGCCGGTTCTGAGGAAACGTCAAATCCAAGATCAGTTTCATTCCCTTCTAAGGGCTCTACAAAATAGACAGGGAAATATTCTCCCCTTGTTTGGGCATGGACGAACACACCCTGCCCGTCCAGTTCGGTAATCCGGAATCCGGGGAACCTGCGGCCGGCTTCTTCTTCGTAAAATTTCTTCTCTGACAACCGGACCCTTGGAATCCATTCCACAGCCCGAATACTTGGATGTCTTGTGATCAGATGTTCGGTGAATTTAAGAAACTCCCCTCTCGTTACCTTTTCAGATCCCTCGTAAAAGGAGTGAAGGCCTTGCAGCGCTTCAACGTTGGAATCGATTTCCCTTTTTATGGCATTGATACGCTCCTGTGCATCCAGCTGGAATCTCGCTTTTACATTTTGAACTTCCATATATCGCAGTGTCTTAAATGCAGCAATCACAAGGATTCCGCCAATCAGAACCGCCAGCATCATCGGGACATATCGCTTATTCAACCCGGATAATTGACTCAATGAACTTTCCTCTCTCATAACTCCAAAACTCTATTCTCTATAAGCCTTCAGCTATCAGCGGTCAGCATTCAGCTTGCGACTCGCTTCAAGGGCACGGGCACCGTGCCCCTGCATTTTGCACTTTCCTCTTTTTCCTGACTTCCTCACTGTTAGCTTTTCCCGCATTTCCCGCCCCTCTTGCCTTTCACGCTGGCAATGCCACATAAAACCTGCTCCCCCTGCCCTGCTCGGACTCGACCCAGATTCTGCCGCCGTGCCGTTCAAGAATTTTTCTTACGATGGTAAGGCCGAGCCCTTCACCATCTGCGGCGGAGTTCACCCGGTAAAATATATTAAATATTCTGTCACATTCGCCGGATGCGATGCCCACACCGTTATCTTCAACGCAATACAGCGATTCACTGCCTTCCCTGTGTCCTGAAATCCTGATGATTCCGGGGCGCTCGGGATCAAGGTACTTCACGGCATTGCCCAGAAGATTCGAAAAGACCTGATTGATCTGAGTCTCATCGCCAATACATGATGGAAGCCCGGAGACTTCAACTCGTGCGCCCGCCTCTTTGATCTTCAACATAAAAGATTCATGTACATCGGCAAGAAGTCTGTCCATGTCAAGCGGTTCCATATGCAACGAAATATTTCCTGAGCGGGAAAGCTTTAACAGCCCGAAGAGCAGTGAATCCATCTTCTTAATGTTTGAACGGATGCACTTGTTGATTTCCTCCATATCCTTCATATAAGAAGCAAGTCGTTTCTTCATATCTGATGGATTTATGTCTGCGTCAATTTCAGACGCTAACTTCTTCATCGTGATCTCGAGTTCTCTGGCATATCCCTGAACAATGGCGAGCGGCGTCCGCAGGTCGTGTGATGTGACGGAGACAAGCTGTTCCATTTCTTTATTCTTCTGTGCAAGTTCGGTATTGAGCTGTTCACGCTCCTGCTCGATCTTTTTTCGCTCCGTTATATCATCGAATACTACGATAAAGTACCCCTTTTCAGGACTCGATGCTGAAACAGAGTACCACTTATCAAGAGACTCCATGTAATTCTCGAACCTGATTTCTTTTCCAGTCGATGCAACTTCACCATAGCGGCCGATCCAGTCTACAGGATCGTTTTCAATTCCAGACAATACGTCTTTCACACTTTGACCGATAATATTTTCTTTTCTTAATCCTGTGAGCTTTTCAAAGGCTTCGTTGACTTCAAGGAAAACATAATCAACCGGTTTGTTTTCTTCATCGACTATTATCCTGTGAAAAGCCCATCCGACCGGAACGGTTGTGAAGAACAGGCGGTATTTTCTCTCACTTTCCAGTAATGCTTTCTCTGCCAGTTTACGTGCTGAAATATCACGGTCTATTGCCAGGACATATGGCTTGCCTCCGATATGAACAAGCCTGGCAGAAACGTCAACCGGAAATGCAGAGCCGTCTTTACGCATATGCTGTCCTTCAAAATTGAGAGCGTTTCCGGCAGCAATAAGCTTCTTCCTCTCTGGAACGAGTTGACGGGTTTTCGGATCATCCAGGTCCGCAATGGATTTACCGATCATTTCATCCCTCGTATATCCGTGTGCTTGGAGTGCAGCGTCATTCGCATCTTCTATGATAAGCCCGTCGTTCGTGAGAGACATCAAAAAAATGCTGTCTGCCGCATGATCGAACAGTGTTCGGAATTTTTCCTCGCTCTCCCGGAGTGCTTCTTCTGTCCTTTTACGGTCAGTAATATCCCTGTCAATGCCGCGATATCCCCTGAATGCCCCGTCTCCATCAAAAATAGGTACCCCGCTTGTTTCCAGGATTACGGAACTGCCGTCTTTGTGGAGGTTTACATTTTCAAGTCCTTCGAATTCCTTGTGAGAAGCTGCAACCGAACCCAAAAAATCAGCAACACGCTTCGCCTCTTCCTTCGGCATGAAGTCAAAAGGTTTCATCCCGAGAACTTCTTCAGGAGCATACCCGAGTATGTCTCTTATTCTGGGACTAACATATGTGTATACAGCGTTTTCATCCACTTCCCAAATCCAGTCACTGGTGGTTTCAACTAATCTCTTGAATCGTTCTTCGCTCTCTTTGCGTTTCGCTTCCATTCTGAATTTATAGAGCGCCATTTCGATAGCAGCATGCAGTTTCTGGTCGTCAAAGGGCTTCAGCAGATATCCGTAGGGTTCCGTTTCCTTTGCCTTGTCGAGCATGCCTTGATCGCTTTTGTCAGTAATAAATATATGAGGGATATTGAAACGGCTGCGTATGCTTTCTGCAGCTTCTATTCCATTCATTTTCTCCCCGAGGATTATGTCCATAAGCACAAGGTCCGGCCTGTCCATTTCTATGATTGACAGTGCCTCCTCTCCTGATGCCGCTACCGATGATACCCTGTAATCCATCCCCTCAAGGCATTTCCGTAAATCATCAGCAATAATCCATTCATCCTCAACAATCATTATGTTCGCTTTTGACATAACGTGACCCCTTCTTACTGCCGGCTTCTTTTCACGCCTTTCACGCCCGTCCCGCCTTTATCTGTTTCGTCCAGCATTTCCCGAATCTTTGAAAGAAACCTGTCAGGAACAATCGGTTTCGTAAGAATTACGCATTCATTATCAAATATTTTTTTCTCTTTTAAAAATTCAGCAGTGTACCCGCTTGTAAATATCGCTTTCACTGCAGGATTAATTTTCCTGATCCTGGCATATGTCTCTCTGCCGTTGATCCCGGGCATAATTACATCGAGAATGAGAAGATTTATACGGTCCCCGTTGATAGAAAATTTTTCTACGGCATCCTCTCCGCTTACCGCTTCTATGACCTCATAGCCAAATTCTTCAAGGATTTTTTTCATAGAGTCCCTGACTGTTGCATCGTCTTCAGCCACTAGGATAGTCTCTGATTTTCCGGCCAGCAGCGGAAGCTTTACGGACCTGCCGTCGGCGACTGACTCCTTTGCAGCCGGCAGATAGATCTTGAATGTCGTGCCCTTGCCGGGTTCACTGTAGATATTTACATACCCGAGGTGCTGCTTGATAATGCCGTAGGTGATGGCGAGGCCGAGCCCTGTACCTTTTCCCACTTCTTTCGTTGTAAAAAAGGGTTCAAATATCTTCTGTTTCATTTCTTCACTGATTCCCTGGCCGATATCTGTCACAGCCAGATAAGCATACATTCCCGGCTTCCCGAATCCATGATATTTAATAAAATTGTCATCGAGTTCAACCAGTTCGGTTTCGATCGTCAGGGTGCCGCCCTTGGGCATTGCATCCCGTGCATTCGTGGCGAGATTGACGATGACCTGCTCCATCTGGGTCCTGTCAGCAATGATGACCGGCTGTTTATGGGTCAGCCTCGTCCTGATGACAATGTCCTCACCAATAAATTTTGAGAGAAGCTTTTCAGATTGGGTGATTATATCATTCAGTTTTACCGGTGAGAGTTCGAGGTACCGTTTTCTGCTGAACGTAAGGAGCCCCTGGGTGATATTTGAAGCCCGGTTTGCAAGCAGGAGAATTTTATCCATATTTTCATTCAGCGGGTCCCCCTCTTTCAATTTTTTCTTCAGGAGATATCCGTAACTGATAATGGCCGTTAGAATATTATTAAAATCGTGGGCCACACCTCCTGCCAGCTGTCCGACCGCCTCCATTTTCTGGGACTGCAGGAGCTGATTCTCAAGCGTTTTCCGCTCTGTTATATCGAGGATGACCGCAATAATGCAGAATTCTCCTTTAATATCGATTGTCTCAGCAGACCAGAGGACCCGCAGGATCACTCCGGGCTTTATGCGAAAACTGACTTCTTCATTGTTGACGATGCCCTTCTCCCGGAGCGTCGCTACCAGGCGGTTCCGGTCATCGGGATTGACCCAGCAGCCAAGTTCTGATTCGGTCTTCCCTATGATATCGTTTCGTTTATATGAACCTGCATGGAGGTAAGCGTCATTTACATCGATATAGCGGCCGTCATTCAGCGTCGAGATGGTGATGAAGGTCGGACCTGACCGGAACGCCTTTGAGAACTTTTCCTCTGAAATGCGCAGTGCCCTTTCAGCCTCTTTCCGTTCGCTGATGTCACGGATGATGCCGTCATACGAAACAAGGTTCCCCTTCGCATCAAAGCTCGGAACGACCGTACTCTCGACCCAGCGAATAACGCCATCCTTGCGAATTATCCGGTGCTCAACCGGTGGCGGTGACAGGCCTGCCAGAACATGATCTACCTGTTTTCTGATAATTTCATGATCTTCTTCAACAACGATACGGATCCAGAGGTAGTGGTCTGCTGCAAACTCCTCTGCAGTATAGCCTGTCACTGCGAAACAGGCTTCACTGTGCGTCGTAGAAACAGGCATTCCCGATTCAATGCGCACGGTATAGATATAATCCGTGATCGCACTCGTGATCCTGCGGTACCGTTCTTCGCTCTTCTGCAAAGACCGCTCTGCCTCGGCCAGCTTCCCTTCTCTGACCAGTTCATCGACCACCCTTTTAAGTACATGAGGGATCACATCCATCAAGCCGGAATCTTTGATTATATAGTCCCGGGCACCCATTTTCATCATTTCAACGGCGAGCCGTTCATCACCATGGCCGGTAACAATGATAAAGGGTACTCTGTAGCCCCTGCCCGAGAGAATACCCACAATGTCTTTGCCGGTCATGTCAGGGAGTTTGTAGTCAAGAACGAGGATCACGTTCCGGTCCTTCAGGACCCTGTCAAGGGTTTCTTTTCCGGTAAACACCCCCTCGGTCTGAAATCCCTCCCGCTGCAGGTTCTTCTGTACCAGATTATTTAAGCCTTCATCATCTTCAACAATAACAACTACAGGCTGGTTATTGAGAGAACTTCCGCTGACAGTATCCCGACTCAATTTCATAGCGCACCCTTATTCTTACTCACGAATAAAATGGCTTTTGTCGCGAGCTTTGCTGTATTTGCTATAATTTCCTGCTTGCATCTCAACAACTCATGCTGCACATGTCCGGACCACGGTCACGTACAACATGCAGACTTTTTTCTGTCCCAATCGGCCAATACAATTACTTGTTCGTTAATTAATTGTATTTATACATTAAAATGTTTGCATTTGATACGTTATATATAACACAATTTGGCATACTTTACTATTCCGTTCAGGCCAGGGATGCGGGTCGCCCATCCGAAACAGAAACAAATGTTCATTGCCATTGATTTTTATAATACACAATGTATAGTCTAATAAGTTCGGGGCGTAGCGCAGCCCGGTAGCGCGCCTGCTTTGGGAGCAGGATGTCGGGGGTTCGAATCCCTCCGCCCCGACCAGATACCCCGCCGTCGTTATTATCATCCTTCCCTGCATATCCCCTGTTAAAGTTATATGCCCAAAAGTGCGATATATACACATGTATATGTGTGCTTCCGAAAGGTGAGGAATTGAAGACTAACGCTAAATTCATTCTCTTTGTTTTCATTGCCTGTGCAGTTATTTTTACACCGCAACCCGTCCGGTCACAGAATGCCCCGAATATGGACGTCGTGCTCGTCATTGACAGTTCGGGCAGCATGCAGAAAACCGACCCCCTGTCCCTCCGTGTACCGGCAGCAAAGTTATTTATCTCCCTGCTGGAAAAGGGCGACAGGGCAGGCATTGTCAGTTTCAGCGACAGGGGATATGTACTCAGCGGCCTTGTCCCGGTCGACAGTCAGGAACATAAGGAGACACTTTTTTCTGCTGCAGACCGGATCAGTGCCGACGGACTGTATACGAATCTGTTTGAAGGATTTAATTCCGGCTATGAAGCGCTTGCTCTCCAGAAAGAGAGTGGCAGGGAAAAGATCATGGTCCTGATGTCAGACGGCATGATGGATGTCGGCAATCTTGATCAGGACAGGCGCCTTATCGATACATTGGAAAATTCCCTTACCGAGACTCTCCGCAATGAAAATATTAGGGTTTACACCATTGCCTTTACAGATCAGTCTGACAGAAAACTGCTCGAAAAGATTTCGAAGCGAACAGGGGGATTTTATAACACCGCACTGACTGACAAGGATTTTCACGGGGTTTTTACCTCAATATTCGAAAGCCTGAAGTCTCCAGAAATGGTCCCGATGAGTGAAAACAGTTTTTTCATCGATTCCTCCATTGAAGAATTGACCATTGTTGCAACAAAGAACGATCCGGACACTGACATCCAGATCATCTCGCCCAACGGGGAGAGTTATTCCAGCAGCCACAAATACTCAGGCATCGGCTGGTTTGTTGCAGAGACGTTTGACATGATAACAATACTGAGGCCGCTGGAGGGTAAATGGGAGATTCTCTTCAGCACAGGGGAAAATAACAAGGCCTATGTAATTACCAACCTCAAGCTCCAGAGCAACTTTGATCAGATGTATGCCATCTTCGGCGAGCATATGGACATACGGATATGGCTCGAAAGGGACGGTGCCACGATAACAGAGGAGGAGGTGCTCGATAAAATCAGCGTTTATGTCGAATTGACCGGACCGGACGGCAATACAGCAAAACTGGAGGCATTCCACAAGGGGGACGGAATTTTTCAGAGAACGTTTGCCCCCTTTACTGCCGGCACTCACAAAATGAAACTGGTGGCAGAGGGCATGACATTCGAGAGGGCAAAGAGTTTTGCCTTTAATGTGGCAAACCTCGAAGATTCCAAAAAAGATCTGCAAGAGCAGCGGGAAGAAAAGAAAAGACAGATGGACGCTGGAGCCGGCGTTGATCATGAGGGAGAGAAAGACGGGGGTGAAGTATCGTTTATAAAGCTGTTTTTAGAGTTTATTGTCATGAACATTATAATCGGCATTATCGTGCTGGGCTACTTCAAAAGAGAAAAAGTCAGGAATTTCATAACGCGCATAAATATAAAAGGCCTGGTTCACAACTTAAAAGGTCTGACGAAATTCATAAAAAGAAAACGGTCGGGGAATGAAGAAAGCGAAGAACAGGTCACATCTGATGAAACAGACCAGTCTGCAGAAGAATCCCCGTCAGCGCAGACTGTCGAGGAGGTAGAAGCAACAGGCAAGGGAAATTCTGCCGAAGAAAAGCCGCCTCAGGCAGCTCCAGAGACCGGGGAACAGCCGGAAGCAGAGGCTGCACCAGAAGCATCTTCCGAGAAAGCTTTCCCCGAGCAGGAAGCCGAAGAAATTCAGTCAATCGAGGCAGAGCCAGAACCCGCAGAGGATAAAAACGGGGAAGACCCTCAAAAAAGTATGATCGACCTTGAAGAGATTGAAATGGAAGAGAAAGGGAAATACGAAGAAGCTCTGCAGGAGGATAGAGAACAAATGAGTGAGTCCCTCCCGAATACAGAAGATGATCTATTAGAGGCGGTCTCTCATGCAGTAGATATGCTTGAAGAAACCACCGAGCAGCCAGCTGAGGCCGAAACTGATGAATCTGACGATATTGAACTATCCCCGAAGGAAAGCCTTGACCAGCCTGAAGAAACTCCTCAGCACGCTGCCCCCGAAGAAACCACCGCGCAGCCAGTTGAGACCGAGCCTGATGAATCTGACGACATTGAATTATCCCCGAAGGAAGGCCTTGACCAGCCTGAAGAAACTCCTCAGCACGCTGTCCCCGAAGAATCCACTGAACTGCCAGTTGAGAGCGAGCCTGATGAATCTGACGACATTGAATTATCCCCGAAGGAAAGCCTTGACCAGCCTGAAGAAACTTCTCAGCACGCTGTCCCCGAAGAATCCACTGAACTGCCAGTTGAAGCGAATGATGAAGTCGATGCACGTAACAATGGAATAGCAGAAATGGAAGAAGCGATGGACCGGATGGAGCAGCCAGGAGAAGAGGCAGATGCTGTGACACCGGGCAATACGCTGACTGAGGATGCTGAGGGGGGTACAAAGGAGGATATCAGCAGTGCTTAAGATCAGTTCCACAGGGTTTTTATTTATAATCGAAATTATTGTTGTATCTGTCGCAATAGCGCTGTTTTTCTTTATTCAGAACAGAAAATTGAAGTCCATGCTTAACCACGCAACTGCTTCAGCAGAAAAAGTGACAAAGGAAGTCAAGAATGAACCTGCAGAAAAAATGCAAAAGAACATTCAGGAACAATCGAAGAAAAACTCAGACATTTCAGAGTGGAAAGAGAAATTTGACAACCTTCAGCAAAAATTCGATCGAATGAAAGAAGTAAACGGCACATTAAAAGAATTTATCGGCTTCATTATGCCACAATCTGCCGGTTCAGAGAATATGCAGCAGCTGCTGTCAGATATGGATATCAGCAAAAACGACCTCAATGCGTGCATAGAGGGATTAAAGACAGAAATCAAAGACAGGGGAGCACAGATCGCATCATACAAGAAACAGGTACAGTCACATGAAAAAGAGTCTAAACTGCAAAAAGAAGAGCTCACCCAGTTAAAGAGGAAATTGAAGGATACGGTGAAAAAAACAGAATTCGATAGCATCGAAGCTGAAAAGAACCGGCTCGAAATAAGGGTGGAGCAGGTTGAAAAGCAACTGATGGAAAAAACTGCCGAATTTAAGAAAATGGAAAAAGAACATATGTGGCTCGAGAAAGAGTATAACCGCATATATAACAATATAGACGAAAAATATGAAGAAAGTCTCAGGGAAGCCACAGCAAAGCACTCTGCCGCAGAGCCGGCCGGAGAGCCTGCAGAAGGTTAATTTATTTTCTTTTTTAATCCACTGATCTCAAACCGTTGCACTACTTGCCATAATAAACACATCTTGATTACAATATGTATCTGTAAATCAGCCTGATATTGCACTTTCGTCGTAGTTCTTGGGTCTCTTGTTGACATTCAGTACGTTTGACGACGTAAGGCTGACGGTTTGGCAAAGTACTCAGCAATCAGTTTTACTGACAACTGAAAACCGACATGCCAAAATAGTAGGCAGTAAGCAGTATGGAGTAAGCAGCTTTCATTTTATAATTCCTCTTTACTATTTACTGCGTACTGCTTACTGTAAAGAATGCGCCTGTAGCTCAGCAGGATAGAGCAACTGACTTCTAATCAGTAGGTCGGGGGTTCGAATCCTCCCGGGCGCGCCATATCAAAGCAGGGAGTATGAAGCAGGAAGTCAGGAGAACTTCCAGAGAGGTCTCCTGCTTACTCCTTCCTGGCTACTGTTTTCATTGGTGAGTGTAGCTCAGCTGGTTAGAGCATCTGACTGTGGCTCAGAGGGTCGAGGGTTCGAATCCCTTCACTCACCCCATTATTTCTGTAAGGAGTAGACAGTTAACAGCAGGCAGTATTTTGCAGCATTGTTGAGACTCCTTACTTCATACTGCTTAGTGCATACTGAAAAAAATGCGCCTGTAGCTCAGTGGATTAGAGCACCGGCCTCCGGAGCCGGGTGTCGGAGGTTCGAGTCCTCCCAGGCGCGCCATTTGAAAATAAGGAGTATGCAGTAGAGAGTAAGGAGATCTTCATAACCGGTCTCCTGCTTGCTTCCTACTGCTTACTGTTTTATCGGGCCGTTAGCTCAGCTGGCAGAGCAGTTGACTCTTAATCAATTGGTCCGGGGTTCGAATCCCTGACGGCCCACCATTTAAAATCAAGGAGTTAGCCATTTACGGTTAGCTCCTTTTTTTCTGAACTGTGCAGTAATTGTGCACGTGGCTTTCCGTTCAGGGTATCATCCAGAACATTGACTGCTTTTGCCATGTGGGAGGGGGCAAGGTGGGAGTATCTGAGGGTCATAGTTAAACTCTTGTGTCCAAGCAGTCTTGAGACAGTCGTAATATCGACTCCTGCCATGACAAGATGCGATGCAAAGGTATGTCTTAAGTCGTGGAAGTGAAAATCCTTAGGGGCCATGGGGTCAAGTCTTGCATCGTGCAATAAGTAGCACATCTGGCAGAAGTTTTGAAAATTCTATACTCAAAGTTTAAAATAGTCATAGGGGCCATGGGGTCAAGTCTTGCATCGTGCAATAAGTAGCACATCTGGCAGAAGTTTTGAAAATTCTATACTCAAAGTTTAAAATAGTCAGGTAACCAGCCAGACTAAGGGGACATGCAAATTCATGGCAAGACCGTTGAGGATTGAATATGATGGAGCGGTGTATCATGTTACGTCCAGGGGCAATGAGAGAAAACCTGTATATCAGGATGATGCGGATCGAAGGATATTTCTTGATGTCTTGCATAAGGTAAACGGACGATACAACTTGCTCTGTCATGCCTATTGTTTAATGACCAATCACTACCATATCCTGATCGAGACGCCTGATGGAAATCTTTCTAAGGGAATGCGTCAGATAAACAGTGTATATACGCAGAAGTTCAATACGAGACATAATAGATCTGGGCACCTTTTTCAGGGACGATATAAGTCCATCCTTATTCAGAAGGAAAGTCACTTACTGGAAGTATGCAGATATGTGGTACTAAATCCGGTCAGGGCAAAAATCGCAGAAACACCCGAAGCATGGCTATGGGGCAGCTACAGAAGCACTGCGGGATTAGAAAAACCTCATCCCTGTCTCACAACTGACTGGATATTAGGTCAGTTTGCTAAATTAAAAAGAACCGCGACCGAGAAGTACCGAGAGTTTGTGCAAGCTGGAACCGGAGAACTGAATATATGGAAAGATGTTCAGGGGCAGAGTTTGCTGGGAAATGAGGAGTTTGCAGCAAGATTAATAAATCATGTAAAAGGATATGAGCATATTAAGGAAATCCCGCGGGAGCAAAGGTATCTCAGCAGACCTCACTTAGGAGAAATTTTTAAAACAGATCCGGGGGATAATAAAGATGTATTACGTAAGAAAGCCAAAGACTCGGTTGAGAAGTACGGATATAGCCTGCGGCAGATTGCTGATCATCTTGGTGTCCACTATTCAACGGTCAGTCGAATGGTTAATGCACGATGCAAGACTTGACCCCATTCACATTCATAGATATAGCCTGCGGCAGATTGCTGATCATC
>Ga0209536_100006983_pt1 | contig 17159 bp, 13 predicted proteins | sample DeeMarSeWOR28_12_FD_187461 | JGI IMG/M metagenome (GOLD analysis project Ga0209536, IMG submission 187461) | Marine sediment microbial communities from White Oak River estuary, North Carolina - WOR-2-8_12 (SPAdes) (version 2) | ecosystem: Environmental > Aquatic > Marine > Intertidal zone >... | reverse complement strand
TTCTCTTCTCACCCGCCGCTTGCTGGCCAGTGGCATCAGAGGGAAAAATCTTCATCGTGGCACCCGATCGAATGATGACGGCTCTAGATGTCACCAATGGCCGGGAGGTGTGGCGTACAGACAAGTATCAGGTTCGGGAGTCGATAGGAATATCGGAGGATGGTAAGAGAATCTATATCCGGACGATGAGGGATTCCGTTGTCGCTATCGATGCAGCCGCGAACAAGTGCGAACCGGTCTGGGTGCTGGATGCCGGTTTCGGCTATGATATCAACTCGGCAATGCTGGTGGAATACGGGGGACTCCTTGTCTATGGAACAAAGAACGGGCTTCTTCTGGGGATCGACGGACGATCAGGGAGGCTCAAGTGGGAGCACAAGGCGGGAGTGGGGTTGGTGAATACGCTCTGCCCCGTGGATTCTCACCGTGTGGTTCTCACCGATGTGGACGGAATCGTTACACTCTTGAGGCACACCGGGTAGTTGATTCTTCCCGGATAGATCGCTATATTGAAGAACCAATGCCTGGGGCAGTCCCTGGGCATTTTTGTTAGGTTACGGAGTCCAGATGAGTGAGACCGAAAGAGGGCTGGAGAGCCAACTAGCTGCGGCTCTGGGAGGGAGCGGGCTTGTAAGCGATCAAGCAGAAGGGGGCATGGAGATCTTTGGGAGGGATGCTCTGGATCTGCTCCATCGCATCTCGACCAACAGCCTCCAGCATCTGAAGCCCGGGATGTCCCGGGACACGATTTTCACCGATGCGAAGGGAAGGCTCGTGAGCGTGGCTACGTTGGCAGTCTCGGAGGATCGAATTGTTCTTCTTTGCTCGGCCAGGGATGAAGAGAAGCTGATGGACTGGATTGCGAAATACATTATCACTGAAGATGTTCAGCTGAAGGGACTAACTCCCGATGTAGCAACAATTAAACTTATTGGACCTGATGCATTAGCTATGGCTTCCGCTCTCATCGGGAGAGAAATTGCGCATGAGTCTCTGGTTGAACTCAAGGGAAATCACGGTACGATTGCAGCCGTTGTATCGGGCTGGAGGAGATGTGGCCTGGTAACACTGCTTATGCATGATGGGGGAGGGGGGGACCAACGGGAAGCTGTCGTGGGTCGCTTGAAGAGCCTGGGTGCAGTGGAACTGGGGAAGGAGGCATGGGAGTTGTACCGGATAAGCCGGGGTATTCCTGCCAGTGGAGCTGAGGTCCGCCTACAGTTTACCCCGTATGATGTTGCGCTTGCCGATCTAGTGAGCTACTCGAAGGGTTGCTACATCGGACAAGAGGTCATTGCACGGCTCGAGACGTATCAGAAGGCACGTAGGTCGCTCTTTGGCATCCGTTGCTCTGAAAGACCGGCCGGTCTTGAACTGCCTGTTGCTCTTCACAGTGGGGGTGTTCAGGCGGGCGTCTGCACGAGTCTGTCTGCTTCTCCGATTCACGGGGAGCATCTGGGTCTTGCTGTCCTGCAGAGGGATGCAGCCAGTGAGGGAGCCTGCCTCTCTATGGCAGTTTCAGACAGGTTGTTTCCGTGCCGCGTTGCAGCGATCCCAATGGAATTTGGATCAGGATGAAGAAGGAATTCACGTGGGAGTACATTGAGACCTGGCGCGACCGCCTGCACCGGAGGAGACCGACGCTTGCCGTGGCCACCAGAGCTCAGGCCCTGAAATTCGTGAATGATGTAGGTTTCTGCTTTGCCTTCAAGTCGGAGAACTCCGAGCTCCCATGCATGTGGCACGCGGCCTGCGGGATGCGCAGTCCGGTCATGCCGGAGCACACGCATCATGACCCCTACATATCCTTCGTGTGGGAGATGAAGGAGGTTCTTCCCGCCGAACGAAAGATCTACTACGGAAAGCTGCTCAAGCGGAGGCCGACGATGGTCTCCCTGGAGTACCTCCCCTTTTTCTACGTCCTTTCGGGACGAACCGGGGCGAAGGATGAGTACAGGCGTGACCATTCACGGGGCAAGCTCTCGTTCCTGGCCAAGGAGATCATGGATGCCTTGATGGATGTTTCCCCACAGGCGACAAAGGGGCTCAAACTGGCCACCGGCATGACCGGCAGGGGTGATCGAGCGCAGTTTGACAAGGCGATCGGCGAGCTCCAGGAGAAGATGTATATCGCGAAGATACGGGAGGATCATGATCCATTCACGTTTGTGTGGGCTCCCCTGCAGAGCAGCTTCGCTACTCAGGTACGAAAGGCCAGGCGGATCACGCCGGAGACGGCACGTCTGAAGATACTGGAGCGCTACTTCAGGAATCAGCTTGTGGGATCTGTCACGACTGTCCAGAGGCTGTTTCGCTGGAACAAACAGGAGATCTTCCGGACACTGGGTCAGCTTGTCCAGGCGGGAGTGATCACGTCGAATATCAAGATTCATGATGAAACAAACCGCTTTTATTCGTTGGTGAAGAAGGGGTAACAGAGATTCCATGAGACAGAAGATCGCCAAACCACCGAAAGCCTACAAGAATCTGGATTTCCTGAACAGTCCTGCTGCCCGTGTGATCAGGATGCTCTCCGAATTCCTGGAGCCGCAAAGAAGGTTTCGAAGGGCAGAGGTTCGGGACACGATAGTCTTCTTCGGGTCAGCGAGAGTGAAACCGAGAGCCGAGGCGAAGAAGGAACTCCGCATGCTCCGATCCCAGGCGGCAAAGGCGCGCAGGGTGTCACCCAAGATGCAGGATGCCCTGCGGGAAGCTGAAATCCGTTGCGATATGTCCAGGTACTATGAAGACACCGTGGAGCTGGCCCGTCTCCTCACTGAGTGGTCCAAGAAGCTCGCCAACCCGAACAGGTTTGTCGTCTGCTCCGGGGGAGGCCCAGGGATCATGGAGGCGGCGAACAAAGGTGCATGTCTGGCCCGGGGAAAATCAATCGGATTGAACATCAGTCTCCCGTTCGAGCAGTTTGCAAATCCCTACATAAGCCAGGGGCTCAACTTCGAGTTCCACTACTTCTTCATGCGTAAATTCTGGTTTGTCTACCCTGCAAAGGCGCTTGTCGTCTTCCCGGGCGGTTTCGGGACGATGGACGAACTCATGGAGCTCCTCACACTCCTTCAGACAGACAAGATCAAGAAGAAGGTTGCGGTTGTCATATACGGTTCTGAGTACTGGCATAGGGTTATTAATTTCGATGAGATGGTGAACCACGGAGTGATTTCCCTCGAGGATTTGAAATTGTTCAAGTTCCTTGATACTCCGGAAGATGCCTTCAACTACCTCAAGAAGTTTCTCACGCGCGAGTATAAGGCTTCGCTGCGTCCTCCGCGCCGCCGTCGCTAAACTTAACATTGCTTTGTGAGGACTATTTGCGTATATTGCAGGGAGGGGATGCAATGGATTCGACGGGGATGAGGATGGTCAAGGCTGCATGTCGTGCTCCCCGAGTTGCACGTTAATAAAGCGGGAAACCTAAAAGTGCCAACTACAACTACGCACTGGCAGCTTAACTAGTTAAACTGCCCGTCTCGCGGAATCCTTCCTGCCGGGTTCCAAAGAGGCGTCGACGATTGGCAGGATAGTCTGGCACATCACCCGCGGGTGCTAGATGAAGCCCGGTAACACGGGACAACGTGGGTTAGCTTTTCCAGCGTCCTGTCTGTCGGATGCGGCAAGGCGAGCTTCGAAAGACAGACTATGCATGTAGTAGCCTTGGTGGTCTTCTCTTCGGACGCGGGTTCGATTCCCGCCATCTCCACCAACGATCAGCCTTATAGCCCGTCTCTCTGGGATCATTCTCCAGGGCGACGGGTTTTTTTTGTGGTCAGCTTGCCGTTCCCGAACAGACTGCCTTCGGCCAGCGAGCGTTCTCGGTCGGGTGGAGAAAGCTACCCGTCACGTGATGACCGGATAAGGAGTTCAGCGCGCGATATGATGATGCCCATACTCGCTGTCGCGTTCGGTCTTGCGCTCCTCGTTTGGAGCGCCGACCGTTTCGTGGAGGGCTCTGCCTCCGCCGCACGCCATTTGGGCATGCCGCCGCTACTGATCGGTATGGTGGTCGTTGGGTTCGGTACATCTGTGCCTGAAATGGTTGTTTCAGCGTTGGCGGCACTAGAGGGCAGTCCGGGCCTCGCACTGGGAAACGCCTATGGTTCGAATATCACGAATATCGGACTTATCCTGGGACTGTCGGCTCTGGTAAGCCCCATCGCCGTACATTCGCAGGTGCTGCGCAAGGAATTGCCGATCCTCACGGCGGTTACCGTGCTGGCCGCGTATCAGCTCTGGGATGGTGAGCTCACCCGTTTCGATTCTATCCTGCTGCTTGTTGTATTCGCCGGGCTGATGGCGTGGACCGTCTGGCAGGGACTTTGGAGAAGGCCAGATGCTCTGGATGACGAGATGAAACGGGAGCTGGATGTACGTGTCATGCCGATTGGCCGGGCACTCCTCTGGCTCGTCGTCGGCCTGATTCTGTTGGTCTCAAGCTCCCGCATCCTGGTCTGGGGGGCGGTTGAGATCGCGCACGGGTTCGGGGTGAGTGATCTGATTATCGGGCTGACCATTGTGGCCGCAGGCACTTCGCTGCCGGAGCTGGCTTCGTCGGTCATAGCTGCGCGCAAAGGGGAGCACGACCTTGCCTTGGGTAATATTCTTGGCTCCAATCTCTTCAATACACTGGCCGTGGTAGGTATCGCTGGGACCATTCATCCCATGACCGTGAGCCCGGAAGTCTTCTCCCGGGACATGCTTGTCATGGGGGTACTGACCGTCTCACTCTTTGTGATTGGCTATGGGTTTCGGGAACCCGGACGCATTAGCCGGCTGGAGGGTGCGGCACTGGTTGCCTGCTACCTTGGCTACACTGCTTACCTGGTGACCAATATCTTTGGCCAATAACCGTTCAACTATCCGATGCGGTTTTGCGGAAGCGAGCCGTCCCCGTCGAGCTCATCAATCTAGTTGTCTCTGCACGCTCTGAGGAGCGCGCGACTGTATACTGCTCAGGTGCATATCGGCCTTTCTCTCTGCTTGAAACTTTTGGTGAAAGTTGTTACATAAGCGTAACTTTCGGTGGGCAAATGAAACTGCAGATTAGGTTCACCAAGGCCACAGGTCTGGGCAACGATTTCGTCATCATTGACGACCGGGAGGGAATTCTTTCTTCTGATCCCGGTGAGCTTGCTGTGGCACTCTGTGATCGTCATTTTGGAGTTGGAGCAGACGGGCTGTTGATACTGAAGAAGAGCGTTCGGGCAGACTTCCTGATGGAGTACTACAACGCTGACGGGAGCCACGGCGGCATGTGTGGTAACGGTGGACGATCATTGGCGATGTATGCGTATTCTCGGGGTATGGCCGGTAGTAACATCAGATTTGAAGCACTGGATCATCTCTATCATGCGGAGGTGACCAACAACGGGGTGCGGCTTCGGATGAAGACCCCCCAGGATCTCAGGCCTGACATCATCCTCCAGGTTGCAGGTACAAGGGTCGACGGTTTCTTCGTGGACACCGGATCGCCGCACTTCGTGACCTTCTGCAATGATCTTGGCGGAGTTGATGTGGAGCTGCTGGGGCGCCTGCTCCGTTACCATGAGCAATTCCAGCCACACGGGACAAATGTGGACTTCGTCAAGGTCCTGGGGAAGAGCGAACTTGCCGTACGTACCTATGAGCGCGGCGTTGAGGCCGAAACCCTTGCGTGCGGGACTGGAGCCGTTGCTGCAGCTTTCGTGTCGGGCCTCCGTCGTGGGGTCCAGTCCCCGGTGACTGTGGGCGTCCGGAGCGGCGATGCACTCACTGTTGAGATAGCTGATCCCACCGAAGTATGGCTTGAGGGAGGTGTGGATATTCTCTTTGACGGAGAATGCTTATACGACTCTGACTCGCACAGAATCTCTTCGTCTATCCTCCAGCCAGGCGGTCTGAATGAGTGACTTCACGTTCATCTTGAACCCGGAGGCTGGAAAAGGATCTGCAGCCCGGGTGTGGCGGCGCCTCAAGCCGCTGATCGCTTCCTCCGGGATTCGCTATGATTTCTACCAGACTGAATCTGAAGGCGATGCCCTCCGCCTTGCAGAGATCGCCAAGGGCGGGTGTGTGGTGGCCGTTGGTGGCGATGGAACGGTAAACGAGGTTGCTAATGGCCTTCTGGGATCCGGGAAGGTGCTGGGGATCATACCTGCCGGGTCCGGGAACGACCTGATCAAGTCTGTTGGGATTCCGGTTGACACCGAGAGGGCATTTGATTTCCTCCTCAGCGGGGAGAGATTGGTGATTGATGTGGGGACCGTCAGGTGCTCCGGGAGTGACAACGTGCTCCCAGACGATGATGGGACGAAGTCCCGTTTCTTTGTCAACGGCGTGGGTGCCGGATTCGATGCGGCTGTTGCTGTCAGAACTCGTCAGATCCGGTTTCTTTCGGGTACCGCACTCTACCTGCTGGCTGTCCTTCAGACCCTCGGCAAGTACGACTCACCATCCTATGATATTGAGTTTGACGGGGAAAGGCGCCGCTCACGCAATCTGCTGATGGCGATCGGCAACGGGGTCTGTGCTGGCGGCGGATTCTTCCTGACGCCTGGCGCTAGGGTCGATGACGGATTGCTGGATCTCTGTGTGATCGAGCGTGCGAGCATTCCGCGGATACTTCAGCTTATGCCCAGCGCAATGCGGGGAAAACATGGTTCGGCGAAAGAGGTTAACTTTTACCGGGCCAAAGAGATATCCATTTCATCTGAAACACCTTTCTATGTTCATGCTGATGGGGAAATCGTCGGACGTCGCGTCCGCAATGTCCAGCTGGGAATCCTGCCAAGCAGTCTGACCATCATCGGAAGATCCCGGCAATAGTCGACGGATCGGATTGTGCGCTTGGGGGAGGTCTGAGGTGACGGCAGCCGGTTCAGATAGCCACGGCCGGCCGACGACATTTTGATGCTCCACGTAGGAGAAGAAGTGAGTTTACAGGGTTGTAGCGGGAAGGAGCTGAGGAAAGGAGAAGATGCGCCTGGTCGTCGATGCCCTACGAAACTGGAGAAGAGAACGACTTTTCAAATAATGTATATTATGTAAAGTTATATTTCCAGGTCCATTTCGTGCCCGAGTGAGTCGTGATATGCCTCCCTCACCTCTGAACACGAGAGATCGACCCAATCATTGATCACCAGGCGATCCCCGCCAACCGTTCCGATGGGCTGAAGAGGCACACTGTACGATCGGCAAATCTCTTTGAGTTCTGATACGTGCTCCGGCTCCACCGAAAGCAGTATTCTCCCCTGATCCTCTCCGAATATTAAGAAGTCAGGCCTCAGGTTGTCCATGGTCAAGTTGATGGTTGCACCCAACGGTTCCAGCTGACGCAACGCAGAGGACTCGGCCAGTGCGACTGCGAGACCTCCCTCAGAGCAGTCGTGGGCAGACTGGACCAGTCCCTTTCTGATCCCCTCCAAGCAGGCTGTTTGAAGCCGCTTTTCTGCGCTCAGGTCAATCTCTGGTGCATCACCCGCAATGATCGAATGAATCAGTGAAAGGTATTCCGATCCGCCGATGTGCCCTCGTGTCTGGCCAAGGAGCAAGATTATGTCACCTTTGCGCTGGAACCTCCCCGTTGTTGCATGTTCTAGTTTCTCTACGAGGCCAACCATTCCGATCACAGGGGTCGGGTATACTGCAGCTGAGGGGCTTTCGTTGTAGAAGCTCACGTTCCCTCCTGTTACCGGCGTGTCGAATGCCCGACATGCCTCACCCATACCGGCTACAGCCTCCTTGAATTGCCAGTAGACCTCCGGCTTGTAGGGGTTGCCAAAATTCAGACAGTTGGTGATCGCAAGCGGGAAACCTCCTGAGCAGACGATGTTTCGGGCTGCCTCAGCGACCGCAATCATTGCTCCCCGCCTTGGGTTGAGATAGACGTACCGACCATTGCAGTCAGTTGTCAGGGCGAGGGCTTTATCTGTGCCTTTTACATAGGATAAGGCCGCGTCACTTTCAGCAAGGGTCATGTTGTTGGTTCTCACCATACTGTCATATTGCTCATAGACCCAACGCTTGCTTGTGACATTGGGGGAACGGAGAAGGCGCAGTAGTACCTCATTCAGGTTTCCGGGCTGGGGGATGCCTGCTGGTTCGAACGACCTAGTTTCCCTCAGGTAGCCCGGCTCTCTGCTCTCCCGGGTGTAGACGGGAGCACCCCCACCCAGAACCAGCGAGTGTGCCGGCACATCGGCAACAACCTGATTCCTGTATGTCACAACCAGCCTGTCACCCTCCTCCACCCTCCCTATAATCTCGGCATGCAGATCCCACTTCTCGAATATCGCCTGTATTTCAGCTTCGTGGCCCTTCTTCACCACGAGGAGCATTCTCTCCTGTGACTCGGAGAGCATCAGCTCGTAAGCACTCATACCGGATTCGCGGGCGGGGACGCGGTCCAGATCAATACTCATCCCGCTGTTTCCATGTGCGCTCATCTCCGATGTCGAGCAAGTAATCCCTGCGGCACCCATATCCTGTATACCTACGATGAAACCGGTCCTTATTGCCTCCAAGGATGCCTCTAGAAGCAACTTCTCCGTAAACGGGTCACCTACCTGTACGGAAGGGCGTCTTGCCTCTGATTCCTCAGAAATCTCCTCCGATGCAAACGTGGCTCCGTGAATACCATCGCGGCCGGTGGATGATCCTACGATCATGACGGGATTCCCTTTGCCCTTTGCAGTGGCACTTGCCCACTCGCCATGCTTGACGATACCTACTGACATGGCGTTCACAAGCGGATTCTCCTGATAGCAGGGATCGAAGTAAACCTCTCCGGCGACTGTCGGAACGCCAAAGCTGTTCCCATAGTCGCCAATACCGCGGACTACGCCCTTCAAGAGATACTTGGTTCGGGCGTTCTGTAGATCCCCAAACCGGAGAGAGTTCAGTCCGGCAATCGGGCGTGCTCCCATGGTGAATATGTCCCGCATGATCCCGCCCACACCGGTAGCGGCACCCTGATACGGCTCCACGGCGGAGGGGTGATTATGGCTCTCGATCTTGAACGCAACGGCAAGTCCGTCTCCAATGTCCACAAGTCCGGCGTTCTCCTCTCCTGCGCTCACGAGCAGTCTGCCACCGCTTCGGGGGAGTGTCTTCAGCAGAGCGATGGAGTTCTTGTAGCTGCAATGCTCGCTCCACATTACGCTGTAGACACCTAGTTCGGTGTATGTGGGAACACGTCCAAGGTACTCAATGACCCGTTCATACTCTTCCTCGGTCAATCCGTGCTGGAGCGCGAGCTCGAGCGTTACATCCGGCTCCTTCAGGGGGGTATCATGATGGTGCATAGAAATCCAGAAAGTTCTTTGTTGATCTATGTAAGGCTAACCCTCATTGAGAATATGTGTTACTCCGATCTTATTCAAGCAATATCAGGAGGGCCCCTTTCTCTACGGTCTCCCCCTTCTCTACGTGGATCTCCTTCACGATCCCTGATTGATGAGCTTTGATTTCGTTCTCCATCTTCATGGCCTCCAGAATAACTAGACCCTGGCCCGGTTTCACCTCATCCCCTACGGCAACTTCCACGTGTACAACGAGGGCTGGCATCGGAGCATGGATCTCGGTTCTGTGATGCGCACCTCCCCCCTCTCGTGCGTACGTACGGAGCAATTTGTCCCGCTCTGACTCAACGGAGGCGGCCAGGTGTTTCCCGTCCAGCATCAGGAGGTACTGGCCGTCTTGGCGGGCGGCGACCACGTGGTAGGTGGAAGGGCCGATCATGACCGAAAACCGGTGGTTTCCGACGGTACGTACCTGTACGGGGCCTTCAGCTTCCCGGACCTGCACGACATCGTCCGCTCCGATGCTGACACGGAATTCCCTCCCCTCGACAGTGACAGTGTAGTCAGTCATCTCGCGTCCTCATCAGATCGATGCGTTGCATCTTCCAGCTGCTGTGGTGCCTCCCTCGGCGGTCTGCACCATCGGCCATCGGGGAGGGCCGTTCGGCCACACGGCTCTCCAGCAACGCACAGACGGCTGCTGCTGCAACCATAGCTTCTGGACTTACCGAGTTGAGAGAACCGGGTCGAAAATGCTCATCCAGGAAGTGGGTGGAAAAGTCCCCCTCCCTGAACTTCGGGTGCTCCATGACGTAGAGCAAGAGGGGAATGTTGGATCTCACCCCCAGGATTGTGTACTCCCTCAGGGCACGTTTCATCTTCTCGATTGCAGCGTCTCGCGTGGGAGCCCAGACGACCAGCTTTGAAACCATAGAATCGTAGTAGACCGAGATCTCACCTCCCTCGTCGATCCCCCTGTCTTCCCTGACTCCGGGCCCCTGAGCCGGGCGGAGATGGAGAATCGTCCCTGTAGAGGGGAGGAAATCGTTGTCAGGATCCTCCGCACAAATACGACATTCGATGGCGTGACCTCGTGATTCGATACTCTCCTGCCGTACTGTGAGGTGTTCTCCCGCAGCGACCCTGATCTGCTGCTCCACGAGATCGATGCCTGTCCGTTCCTCGGTGACCGGGTGCTCGACCTGCAGACGGGTGTTCATCTCCAGGAAGTAGAAGTTCCCTTGTCCGTCCACGAGGAATTCAATCGTACCGGCGTTGGCATAGCCACACGCACGAGCAGCCTTCACCGCAGTTTCGCCCATCGTGGCGCGAAGCTCCTCGTCTACTATCACAGAGGGGGACTCCTCAACGATCTTCTGATGGCGCCGTTGGATCGAGCACTCCCTCTCGCCCAGATGAACAACGTTCCCGTGGTTGTCGGCGAGAATCTGAAATTCGATGTGTCGCGGTTGTTCCAGGTACTTCTCGATGTAGATGCGCGGGTCGCCAAACGCCGAGTCGGCTTCCGAGCGGGCGCCCCGGAAGGCCGATCCAAGATCCCCTGATGCATGCACAATCCGCATTCCCTTTCCGCCTCCACCCGCAGCCGCTTTCAGGAGAACAGGAAACCCATGTTCGGCACAGAAGGCGCGGGCGTCGGCTTCCGAATCCAGGGGGGCTTCCGTTCCGGGGACGACCGGGACCCCCGATGCGCGGACGATTCTGCGTGCTTCGGTCTTGTCTCCCATAGCTTCTATTGCTTCTGGCGGGGGTCCGATGAAGATCATGCCAGCCTCTCTCGCCTTGCGGGCGAAGTCGGGGTTCTCCGCCAGAAACCCATAGCCAGGGTGGATAGCATCGGCGCCTGCGTGGCGCGCCACATCGAGTATCTTCTCGACATTCAGGTAACTTCGGGAAGAAGGAGCAGGACCGATGTGGAACGCCTGATCCGCGTACAGGACGTGGGGCGCGACAGCATCGACGTCCGAAAACACCGCAACGGTCTCGACTCCCATCTCCCTGCACGTGCGCATGATCCGCAGGGCAATCTCGCCGCGATTCGCAATGAGAATCTTCCGGATATGCCTGGATCTCATTTGCCGTCCTCCAACTCCACCACAGTGGCGCCAGTTCCGCCTTCGTTCCAATCAGCAAGCCTGAACGTCTTGACCCTCGGGTGTTTCTCAAGGAAGGAGCTGACTTTCTTTCGGAGTGCTCCCGTGCCCTTGCCGTGAATGATATCGATCCGATGGAGCCCTGCAAGACAGGCGTCATCAATGAACTTGTCAATCAACGGCAACGCTTCATCCCCGGTCATTCCGCGGAGGTCCAGATCACGCTGCACGGTTGTCAGGCGGTCAGGCGAGGTGATGAGAGCTCCCTCCGTTGTCCGCGTCGGGGGTCGCTTTGATGCCCGCAGATCGGTGATGGGAACGCGCATCCTGATGGTACCAAAGAGGACCTCCGCGGATCTCCCGTCCTCGGACAGATTGAGGACCTCGCCGCTGTCGGAGCCGTTCCGGAGTCGGACGACGCTGCCAACCGCCACTGGAATCGCGTTTTCCGCATCTGCAGATTCGACCTGGAGAGCTCTATGGTGGGAGGTGATTCTCTGCTTGAGAGCTTCCACGTCACGCCGAAGGACCTTCACGGTTTCCCTGTCGGCGACCGATTCCCTGATTTCTTTGACACTCCGCTCAATGACGGCGTTCGCTTCATCGACTATCTGCTGTGCCTCTTCCAGCGCCTGTTTCTTCAACGTACGCAGCTCTTTGGAGAGGGACGCGATGCGTTCTTCGTATTCTCGCACCATGATGTCCAGCTGCGTCTTCTGAGACTGAAGGTCCTCCATATCGGTTCTGTAGCGTTGTGCCGTTGCCTCGAGCTGGGCGATGAGCGTTTCGAGCTGTGTCTCCCTCTCTCCCATCAGCTCCCGTGCACGGTTCATCAGGTTTTGATCGAAACCGATGCGCCCTGCCATTTCAAGCGCGTAGCTGCTTCCAGGTACGCCAGCCTTGAACCTGTAGGTGGGATTCAGCGTTGATTGATCGAACTCCATCGCGCCGTTCTCAATCTGCGGAGCCTCGTGAGCGAAGACCTTCAGTGAGCCCTGGTGTGTCGTGGCAACAGTGAATGCTCCCTGCGCGGCCAGGTGCTCGAGGATCGTGGCGGCGAGTGCGCCCCCTTCGGCGGGATCCGTTCCGGCACCGATTTCGTCAATCAAGACCAGGCTCTCTCTTCCGGCGTCCCGGGCGATCTGCTTAAGGTGCGAGAGATGGGAGCTAAAGGTACTGAGATCGCTTTCGATGGACTGTTCGTCGCCGATGTCGACGAATACGCTTTCGAAAACTCGCATCTGCGTCTCATCGCCGACCGGAATGTGGAGTCCCGATTGAGTCATCAGGACCAGGATCCCGACACACTTCAGAGCAACGCTTTTTCCCCCCGCGTTCGGACCGCTGATAACCAGGGTATTGTACCCATCGCCCAGTTTCAGGTCAAGCGGGACTGTTCCCTGGAAGCCATGGTTCAGCAGGAGAATGGGATGCCGGGCCTGGACCAGCCTGAGAGGTCCCTCGGCGGTGACGCCGGGTTCCACACCCAGAATCTCAATCGAGTAGCGGCCTTTTGCCTGGAGGGCATCGATTTCCGCAAGAAGGTCTAGGTTCTGGAGGAGGATGTTTGCGAATTCCGCGACCTGGATGGTCAGCAGCCGGAGAATGCGCCGAATCTCACGTTGCTCCTGAAACTGGAGGCTTCGGATTTCATTGTTGAGTTCCAGCGTTTCGGCGGGTTCCACGAACACGGTTGCTCCGCTCGATGAGGCACTGTGGATGAACCCCGGAACGTGATTCTTGTGTTCGGCCTTTACCGGGATAACCATCCGGCCCTCCCGGGTGGTAATGATCTCGTCCTGGCTGAAGCCCAGTTCGGTCACGGTCCCGAGTATTCCTTCCAGTCTCTTCTTGAGTTGTTCGTACCGCTCTGCAATCGAGCGACGGACGGAGGCGAGATCCTTCGAGGCGTCGTTGCGCACTGCTCCAGACTCATCGATTGCCTGGTCGATGTTGAACTCTAGGACTTTGTCTGTGTGGAGCCGGCTGGCGTTCTTCCAGAAGAGAGGGAATTTCTCTTTTCGCTTGGTGGCAAATCCCCGCAGGACTCTGGCGGAACGGAGGCTTCTCCCTATCTCGAGGAGTTCTCGCGGCAGAAGGAGTGTGCCCTCGATCTTCGATTTGGACAGAGCTGCACGTACATCGTAAATGCCATCGAGGGGTAGCGCTTCTTCCTCCTCGAGCAGGCGCTTCATCTCCGTAACCTCTCCCAGGCGCCTCCTGATCTCATCAAGGGACGTCGAGACCGAGAGCGTGGCGAGGAGGTCTCTCCCCGGATCCGACTGCGCATAGCGGATGACACGGTGGAGGACCGTGTCAAACTCCAGTTTTGAGAGTGCGGCTGAAAACTGATTCATATCGAGATATGCGTGTGGCACAGCAGGCCGGGTGCGGGACGGTCGAAGCTCCACGCGAGCCGGAGGGCTCACGGGGGGGGAAGGAGCTTCTTGACCAGCTCCTGTACCTGCCGCCCATCCGCCCTCCCCTTTACCAGCTTCATCACTGCGGGCATGACCTTGCCGAAGTCCGATGCAGAGGTAGCACCGGCTTCGGCAATGACGGCTTTGATGGTCTCCCCGAGCTCTTCTTCGGAGAGTTGCTTGGGCAGGTATTCCTGGATGATTGCCAGTTCGCTCTTCTCCTGCTCCACCAGTTCGTCTCGACCGCCCTTCTGGAACATCTCAATGGATTCACGACGCTTCTTTGCGGCTGCATGTAGAACGCCGAGCTCCACTTCTGGCGACAAGGTCTTTGCCGCGCCGCGCTCTTTTTCCTTTTCGAGCAGTGCAGCTCGGACTGTTCTCAGCGTCTCCAATCGTGTCTTGTCCCCCGCTTTCATTGCCCGCTGGAGATCAGCAGTGATCTTCTCCTGGAGCGTCATCGCATCCTCTCATAGATGGTCTACACACCCCCGAATGCCTTGATTGCATTACCGCTCAGCGACCGGGCATCCGGAGAACAGAGGAACAACACGAGCTTGGCGATTTCGTCGGGCGTGACCCACCGACTCGTGTCCGCATCCGGCATGGATGCCCTGTTTCCTTCGGTCAGAATGATGCTCGGGGCAATGGCGTTTGCAGTAATGCCTGTCCCTTTGACTTCATCGGCGATTGCTTCGGTGAGCGATACCACTCCCCTCTTGGAAACCGCGTAGGCCGCTCGGTCGGCCCCGGAGGTGAGAGCTGGCATGGCAGCAATGGTCACGATGCGCCCGAAACCCCTCTCGCGCATGAGAGGCAATACCGCCCTGCAAATGAGGAACAGCGAGGTGAGGTTCAGAGACAGCTGCCCCTCCCACTCATCGGGGGTGATGTCTTCCACCCTCTTCCCGCCTGCGTAGCCTCCGGCGGTGGCGACGAGATAGTCTATCCTGCCAAAGCGTTCGACTACGGCGTGGACAAACTCCTCGGTCTCTCCTTCGGAGGTCAGGTCCGCCCGATGGAGAAACAGCTTCTCCTTGAGGGGTTGCAGATCAAGAGGCAACGATGCGAGTGATTTCTCCGAGCGGACGGGAATGGCCACAGACACCTTGGCAAGCGTGAGGTGATGAGACACTCTGCTGCCGAGTGCTCCTGTCCCACCGGTTACTATTGCGAGAGGGTTGTCAGGTTTCATATAGCACTAAAATATATTCACATTCGGCTGGAATGTCAACAAAAGTGTATGTCAGCATTGAAGTTTGGGGGGATTGTTCGTAGATTACTTTATTGTTTTAGACGCCCGTCCGACACCTCAGAGACAATCGGCATGATCATTCTCGCTTCCAGCATTCTCTTGCTGCTGCTCTCTCTTCCCGTTGCGCAGGAGGATACCGCCGCGTTGATTGTGGAGGGTGAAGCGTTCTTCACCGGAATGCGTCAACTGACATTCGGGGGCGAGAACGCGGAAGCCTATTTTTCGTTCGATGAACAGCACCTGATTTTTCAATCCAGCAGGGACTCCTTTGCCTGCGACCAGCAATTCGTGATGGATCTTGTAGCCGGAGACACGAAGTTGGTCAGCACGGGGCGTGGCAGGACGACGTGCGGGTACTTCTTGCCCGGGGACACGCGAATTCTCTATGCCTCGACACACCATCACCGTGTTGAATGCCCTCCGTCGCCAGATTTCTCCCAGGGCTATGTGTGGGCCATCTACCCGGAGTATGATATATTTACTGCTGCTGTCGATGGAACTGATCTGCGACAGCTGACTGATACTCCGGGGTACGACGCCGAGGCGACCGTCTCCCCCACCGGAGAGAGGATTGCCTTTACCTCGGTGCGGAACGGCGATCTTGACATCTATTCGATGAATCTTGAAGGAACAGATCTGAAGCGGCTCACACGTGAGCTTGGCTACGACGGCGGTCCGTTCTATTCATGGGACGGGAGCATGATCGTCTACAGAGGTTGGCACTATGCGGACAGTGCCGGAGCAGGTGATTATACAAGACTTCTCTCTCTCAATCTCGTGAGGCCTTCGCGGATGGAGATATTTGTGATGAAGGCTGACGGATCGGATAAACGGCAGCTGACGGACAACGGGGCAGCGAACTTCGCACCGTTTTTTCACCCGGACAACCAGCGCATCATCTTTGCCTCGAACATGGCTGATCCGAAGGGGAGAAACTTTGATCTCTACTTGATGAATATAGATGGAAGTAACGTGAAACGTGTAACTTATGACGAATCGTTTGACGGATTTCCGATGTTTACTCGTGACGGGAAGCGGCTGGTCTTTGCCTCGAACCGGAACGGGCGCCTGAGGGGTGAGACGAACATTTTCATTGCAGACTGGAAAGACTGACCAGGGAATTCAATCTCAAGCAAGGACGCGACACCATGACGCTGCGCATCTTCTCTGTACTGCTCCCCGCTATCCTTCTTACTGCTGCAGGAAGTGGCCAGGAGAGTAGCACCGATATCACCGCGGAGGATCTCCGGGAGCACATCAAATATCTGGCTTCGGACGAGCTGGAGGGACGACGCTCCGGTTCCGAGGGGAACGAAAAGGCCGCAGCATACATAGCGGAGCGGCTCCGGGAATTCCGAATTGAACCGGGGGGCGATGACGGCACCTATCTGCAGCATTTCGAGTTTGTGGCAGATGTTAGGCAGGGAGAGGAGAACGCGCTGGCCTTCGAGGCCTACGGGACCAGGACGGAGCTGGGGCCTGATGTGGACTTCCGCGCGTTCCCATTCAGCTCAAATGGTACTGTGCACGGGCCTCTAGCCTTTGTCGGCTACGGTATCTCGGCACCCGACAGCGGGTACGACGACTACGCAGACCTGGATGTGGATGGGAAGATTGTCGTCATACTCAGATTCGCACCCGACGGGGACAGTCCGAAATCCCGTTTCTTCCGTCAGACATCCTTCCGAAACAAGGTCCGGGTGGCTCGCGAGCATGGGGCAAAGGCAATCATACTCGTCACCGGGCCGTTGCACGATCAGGAGGACGAACTCATCAGAGCCCGCTATGACAGGGTTGCGGGAAGTTCCGGCATCCCCGCGGTCACGATGAAACGCGCATTTCTGAACCCTTACCTGGAGCGGATGGGAAAGGACCTGAAGACGATCCAGGATTCCATGTCATCAAGGATGGAGCCGATGTCGTTTGACATCTCCGGCGTCGAGGTGAGCGTGACAACGGAGATCGTCCAGGTAGTCGAGGAGACGGCAAATGTTGTGGGAATCCTCCAGGGCACGGATCCCGAATTCGTGGCGAGCCCTTTGGTCCTTACGGCGCACTACGACTCGATGAGCGTGGTGCC
>Ga0209536_100006982_pt1 | contig 17160 bp, 16 predicted proteins | sample DeeMarSeWOR28_12_FD_187461 | JGI IMG/M metagenome (GOLD analysis project Ga0209536, IMG submission 187461) | Marine sediment microbial communities from White Oak River estuary, North Carolina - WOR-2-8_12 (SPAdes) (version 2) | ecosystem: Environmental > Aquatic > Marine > Intertidal zone >... | reverse complement strand
CCTGTGATTACATATAATTAAATATAATTATATATAATTAGGTGATGATATGGAAAAAGATAGTAAAAACTATACGACAATATCAATTCCAACCCCTCTGGCAAAGAAAATAAAAGAAAGAATAAAAGGCACTGGTTTTACATCACTTTCTTCTTATGTAACGTACGTTTTAAGAGAAATTATATCTAGTGAAAAAGAAGAAAATGATGAGGCATTTACAAAAGAAGATGAAGAAAAGGTAAGGGATAGATTACGTGCCCTAGGTTATTTAGAGTGAGGGATATAAAATGATAAAACCACATGGCGGAAAATTAGTAAATAGACTCATTAAGAAAAAAAATATAGATCTTGGAGGATATAAAAAATTTGAGATATCTACAAACACATCAGAAGACATCCTAAATATTGCAAATGGAATATTTTCACCACTAAACGGATTTCTAGGTAATAACGATCTTAATAATATACTAAAAGATAAAAGACTTGAAGATGACACACCTTGGACGATTCCAATTTTAATTGATTTTGATAAAAACGATATAAAAGAATTAAAAGAAGGAGATACAGTAGTTCTCACTAACAAGGAAACCGGTGTTACATCACTTTTAGATATTGAAGAAATCCAAGATTATGACAAAAAAACACTAGCACAGAATGTATACAAAACAAAAGATGAAAATCATCCCGGAGTTGCAAATATTTACAATATGAAGGATAAGTTAGTTGGTGGAAAAATAACATTATATGAAAATAAAGAAAGAGAGTATGATAATTACAATCTTACACCAAAGGAAACTAGATTTTTATTTAAAGAAAAAGGTTGGAACGAAATTGTTGCTTTTCAAACACGAAATCCACCACATATAGGCCATGAATATGTTCAAAAGACCGCTTTGACTTTTGTTGATGGATTATTTATAAATCCAATAATTGGTAAGAAAAAATCAGGTGATTTTACTGATGATGTAATTCTTGCTTCATATGAAGCTTTAATGAAATATTATTATCCAAAAGAGCGAGCTGTAATGTCAATACTCAGAACATCTATGAAATATGCAGGTCCTAGAGAAGCAATTCATCATGCAATTATGCGTAAAAACTTTGGATGTACTCATTTTATAGTAGGAAGAGATCATGCTGGAGTAGGTGATTACTATGGGCCTTATGATGCACATGATATCTTTTCAGAATTTCCAGATTTAGGAATTACTCCACTATTCTTCAGATCGTTTTCAAGATGTACAAAATGTGATAGTGTAGTTAATGACAAGATATGTCCGCATGAACAGAAATACCACGTTAATTTTGCTGGAAAGAAAATAAGAGCAATTCTTAGAGATGGAAAGGTACCCCCAGAAGATATGATGAGAAAGGAAGTTTCAGAAACTATCCTAAAATTTGATAAAACTTTTGTCGAATAAACAGGTGTATAGATGCTTAAAGAGCTTACAGGAAAAGGACTTTTAATACATCATTGGGATACAGATGGTATTTGCTCAGCAAAACTTTTGCTTGAACATTTATCTGAAAATGATATTGATAATAGAACTCCACAACTTGGTAACTACTTTCTAACTGAAGAAGAATTAGAAGAATATTCAAAATATGATTATGTAATAGTTGTGGATATGTCATTACCTGAAAATAACATCCTAAAACTTGCTGAAAATGCAAAAATTATGATATTTGACCATCACTTGGGAAAGGTAATTGAAAAGGTTTATCATCACAATCCGATAATTAAAGGAGAAAATCCTGATAAATACCCTTCTGCAAGCTGGATTGTAAATGATTTTCTTGGAAATAAAGTAAATCTGTTTGCTCTTTTAGGTATAGTTGGAGACCACGAACAAAAAATCAAAAAAAATAAGGAGTTTACCGAAAAGATAAATGCTTTCTGTAATGAAAATGATTTGAATTTTGAAGACTTACTAAAAATGGCATATCTTTTAGACTCAAACTACAAACTAGGCGATAAAAAAACTGTTGAAAAAGCTCCACACATGCTTCTTGAAAATGGCTCTGCAAATGATATATTAAACAATAAAATCTGGAACGAAAATCTAAACAAATTAAATGAAGAAATAACAAATATATTAGAAAAACCATCAGATGAAATAGGCGGAATAATACTAAAAAAAATAAACACGCCTTACAACATAATATCAACAATAACAAGAAAGATTGCATGGGAATCAGGAAAAAATACAGTTGTGGTAAATTCAGGTTTTTTTGAGAATAAAGATCAAATATATATGAGAAGTATAAAAAATGCAGAACCAATGATACAAAGAGGAAAATCACTTGGTTTTAGATGTGGAGGTAAAAAAGAAGTTCTTGGTGCAATAGTTCCAAAAGAAAAAACTGATTCTTTTGTCCAAGAAATATTAGAATTTTTAAAATAAAATAATGTAGGTGATAAAAAAATGGATAAGCAAAAAGCAACAAATGTTGTATGGCATGAACATAAAGTAACAAAAGAAGATAGAGAAAAACTACTAAATCAAAAAGGAGTAATAATTTGGACAACAGGACTATCTGGAAGTGGAAAATCAACAATAGCAAATGAGATTGCATACAAATTGCACTCTATTGGAAAACTCACATATGTATTAGATGGAGATAACATAAGACACGGACTAAACAAAAACCTAGGATTTTCACCAGAGGATAGAAACGAAAATATTAGAAGGATATCTGAAGTTGCAAAACTTTTTTCAGATTCTGGAGTAATAGCAATTACTGCATTTATTTCACCATACAGAAAATTCAGAAACTTCTGTAGAGAGCTTGTCGAACCAGGTAAATTCATAGAGGTATACTGTAAGGCATCGCTTGATACTTGTGAAAAAAGAGATCCAAAAGGAATGTATAAAAAAGCAAGAGAAGGAATAATAAAGGACTTCACAGGAATAGATGCTCCATATGAAGAACCGGAAAACCCTGAGGTAACCGTTGATACTGATAAGGAAACAGTTGAAGAAAGTGTAGATAAAGTTATAAGTACACTTAAAAAATTCAAAATAATAGACTAAAGAAATGATAAATATGAAATTAGATGAAAATGTAAATTATATTGTATCTGGTCAAGAGCGCTCAGGCACATCAATGCTTATGCAAATATTATATGCAGGAGAAATTCCCACATCATTTGATGATTCTCGCCCAGCAGATGAAAATAACGTAAAAGGATATTACGAGTTAGAAGGTGGAAAGGTAATTAACAAACTTATAAGCAAACAATTTCCAATTGAAAAATATAAAGGAAATTTCATTAAAATCACGGCTTATGGTTTAAAATATCTTCCACCAGGTGATTACAAGATTATTTACACTGAAAGACATATTGAAGAGACACTTGATTCAATAAAAAAAATGATAAAGGGCAAGGAATTTAATAGAGATGAAACAAGAGAAAGTATTCTCAAGTTAGACAAGATGATAAAAAATGAAATCAGATCTAGAGATGACATTCAAGTCTTATTTGTAAATTATAACAAAATATTAGAAAACCCAAAAGAAAAAATACTAGAAATTTTAAACTTTCTAAATTTACCGACAGACAATCTTGAAAAGATGATTGGCACAATTGACCTAAGAATATATCACAATAGAAGAAAAAATGAATAAAGATAATACTACTAATGGAAAATTTCAGATTTCAAAATATAGTAATATTATCTTTATAATTATTGCATTTTCAATACTTGCAATATTTTATTTTATTCCAACTCCTGATGGACTAACTCATAATGGAAAAGTAATGATTGGAATTTTATTAATGGCTGCAGTTCTTTGGATTCTTGAACCAATACCACTTGCAGTAACAGGTCTATTAATTATGATAATCCAACCTATAATGCATGTTATTCCTCCAAATGAGGTTTTTTCAAGTTTTGGTAGCCAAGCAATATTCTTCCTTGTTGGTGCATTTATTATTGCAGGAGCAATTGAAAAGCATGGTCTTCATAGAAGAATAGCACTGAGATTTCTAAGCCATTTTGAAAAGACCCCTAGAATCTTTACATTTGGTATAATGTGTTCATGTGCATTTCTATCATTTGCTATGCCAGCACATGGTGTTGCTGCATTGTTTTTACCTATTGTTGTATCAATATTAATTTCTATGAAAATAACTCCTCGACAAAGTAATTTTGGAAAGGTAAGTATGTTGTGTGTTGCCTATGGATGTTCTATAGGTAGCATTGGTACACTTATTGGTGGGGCGCGTAATCCATTAACCATTGGACTACTTTCTGATCTTTCCAGTCCTGTAAATGTAACCTTTTTTGATTGGATGATTTATTCTATGCCAGTTGTGTTTATCTCACTGCCTATAGTATGGATTATTCTACAGTTATCATTTCCAATTGAAATAAACAATATTACAGAGGCTAAAAAAGAGATAAAAAACCAAGTAATCAAAGCTGGAAAAATGAAAAAAAATGAAACTATTGTTTTAACAGTTTTATTAATAACAATTCTACTTTGGATTTTATTTTCCTCTCACCCATATTTTGGACTTGCCGTAATTGCAATTATTGGAAGTATTCTATTATTTATTACAAAGACAATTAATTGGAACGATGTCGAGAAACGTGTACCTTGGGGTATTATTTTACTTTATGGAGGAGCAATAACCCTTGGAATAGGTATACAAAAAACAGGTGCAGGGACATGGATAGTCAATGCCTTATTCAGCACAGTAGGAATAAATCCTATTATTGTTGTTCTTGTAATAATTATTCTTACGGTATTATTAACAAACATTATGTCAAATATAGGTGCTGTAGCAATATTACTTCCAATTGGTATTGCAGTATCAACTGAGATCCCTGGAATAAGCCCATTGCTATCTGCAATGATTATTGCCTTAAGTGCTGGATTTGCATTTATGCTAGTTATTGCAACACCTGGAAATGCAATAACTTATTCTTCGGGTTATTTTTCAACAAAGGATTTATTCAAAGCAGGTAGCATAGCAAATATTGCTTGTATTATTGTTATTTTTATTGTAGCAATTGTTTATTGGAAAGGATATTTGCATATGTGAAAGGTTTAAATTTAATAATCGTATGCTGAAAATCAAAAAAGGGCCTATGTTTAAAAAAATATTAGTTCCAATATCATCAGAATATTATTCAAAAGAGGTTTTGGAAAAGACCGCATTTCTTGCTGAAAAATTTAATAGCAAAATAGATCTAATATATATAATAGAAGAAAAAGTTCTAAATCAGACAGATAAGCTATCAAATGGTTATAGAACTTCTGAGGAGATAGCTGAAACAAAAAAAGCTATAATTAGAGAACAAAAAAATACAGCCGATAATATCGTTTTTGAAGATGCTAACTATTACTTTAAAAATAGAAATATATCTTTTGAAGAGAAAATATTTGAGGGAGAATTCAGCAGTGTAGTAAAAAAAGAAACGAATAGAAAAGATTATAATTTAATTCTAATGGGTTTTGAAAAAGAATGTTTTTTGAACTATCGGTTATTTGATGAATTGGATATCCCTATATGGATCCAATCAAAAAGCGATGGTAAATCTATTCTTTCAATTTGCTCAAATCTGGCACCTAACCAAAAAGTACCTGAAGTTAGTATAAAACTATCAAAACTTCTTGGTTGGGAGTTAATTATGCTTTATGTGGTAGATGTCGAAGACAGTGTTCAAGTAGATAAGAATGGAAAAAGATCTGATAAAAAACCTGAAAGAGACCTACTTTTTAATGGTAATAAATTTGTAAATGATATGCAAAATAAAGGAATTAAAGTTAAATTGGTAAAAGGTAGTCTTGAGAAAAATACACTCAAGGCAGCTGAGGAAATCAATCCCAATCTAATAATTGTTGGTAGAGAACAAAAGAAAAAAGGGGTCTTAGGACTTCCATTTAAACATCTAAAAAGAAAGCTTGCAGAAAAATGTAAATATTCATTATTATTTGTAAATTAGGTTATCTTTTTAACATAAAATTTTTTTTGAGTAAATGTAAAATATGCGAATGAAGCTTACACCTAGTTGGCGATTTGAATGAAAGCAGTAATATTAGCCGCTGGTGAGGGAAGGAGATTAAGACCTTTTACAGAAACAATTCCAAAGGTAATGTTACCAGTTGCAAATAAACCCGTCTTGGAATATGTAATTGATGCTGTAAAAAATAATGGTATAAATGAAATAGTTATTGTTGTAGGATATAAAAAAGAAGTTATAATGGAGCATTTTAAAAACTACAAAGGTGCAAAAATCACATATGTAGTTCAGGAAAAGCAGTTAGGAACAGGCCATGCACTTCTCCATGCAAAAAGTCACATAAAAGATACATTTATTATTTTATCAGGAGACAATATAATTGATAATACTAGTATTTCAAAGTTAATTAAGGATGACTCAAAATATTCAATTTTGATTAAAGAGCATCCAAATCCATCAAAGTATGGTGCAGTTTTCATTGAAAGAGAAAAACTTAGAGAAATTGTAGAAAAACCAAGGGAAGAAGTAGGTAAGTTTATTTCAACGGGAATTTACAAATTGTCAAAAAATATATTTGATATAATTGAAGAATTGGCAAATGAAGGAATTTATGATTTATCTTCAACGATACAATCTATTGTAGATGACGGTGAAAAAATAAATACAATAGTTGCCGACCTATGGAGAGATATTGTTTATCCTTGGGATCTTATTCATTTAAATGAGACAATGATAAATAGAACACCTTCGATATTTGGAGGGACTATTGAAAAAGGAGTTACAATAAAAGGCGATGTGTCAGTTGGAAAAGATACAACGATTTATTCAGGTTGTTATATAGTAGGTCCAGTAATAATTGGAAAAGGCTGTGAAATAGGCCCAAACGTATGTATTTTTCCTTCAACTACTATTGGAAACAATTCTGTTATCCAACCATTCAGTCAAGTTGGAAATACAGTAATTATGAATGATTCTCGCATTGGTTCATGTTCTGTTATAAAAAATTCTGTTATTGGTAGAGGTTGTATTATTGAAAATAATTTCTCAAGTATAGATGGGTCTTCAACAATTGAAATTGAAGGAGAATTTAAAAAACTAGAAAAAATAGGTTCGATGATTGGAGAGGATTGTAATATTGAGAGCAATGTTATAGTTAAACCAGGTAAGATAATTGGTAGAAAATGTAATATTTCTTCCTTAAAAATAATTGATGATAATATACCCAGTAATTCAAAAGTGATGTAAAGTGTGTGGGATAGTAGGATATAACGGGTTTAGAGAAGCAAATAAAGTATTAATTGATTGCTTAAAAAGACTCGAATACAGAGGATATGATTCAGCAGGAATAGGAGTAATTGGTAAAAAATTACAGGTATTCAAAGAAGTTGGAGAGATATCAAAATTAGAAGAGAAAATACCTTCGTTTGAAGGTGATATTGGTATTGGTCATACAAGATGGGCAACGCATGGGGCGGTAACAAAAGAAAATGCTCATCCCCAGCTTAGTAGCAATAAAAAAATCGCATTAATTCATAATGGAATAATTGAAAATTTCCAAAAATTAAAAGAAGATTTAGAAAAAAAAGGAGTGAAGTTTGCTTCTCAAACTGACTCGGAAGTAATTGTACAATTAATAAATCAAAATTATACTGGAAATCTAAGAGATGCAGTAATTAATACAATAAAACAATTGAAAGGTTCATATGCTATTGTTGCGGCTTGTAAAGAGGAACCTGATATTTTAGTTGGTGCTAGAAATGAAAGTCCTCTTGTAGTTGGAGTAGGTGATAATGAAAATTTTATCGCATCAGATATCTCAGCCTTGCTAAAATATACAAATAGAGTCAAATATCTTGATGATGGTGAAATATGCGTTCTTTCAAAAAAGGATATCAAGATTTTTAATAAAAATACAAAGGAAGTAACTAAAGAAGAAAATATTATCACTTGGGAACTTAAAGATGCTGAAAAATCTGGTTTTCCTCATTTCATGTTAAAGGAAATCTTTGAACAACCTGATACCATAAATAAAGCTTTATTAGGAAGGGTATCTGAAATTGATAGGTCTATTAGACTTCATGAAAAAATAGAGGATCTTTTAAATTATGATATTAAATCAATTCGAATACTTGCATGTGGAACATCTTATTATTCAGGTCTCGTCGGTAAATATCTAATAGAGCAATTGACAGATATCCCTGTAATTGTAGAATTGGCTTCTGAATATAGATATTTTGGGACTAAAAGTGAAGATTCATTAATTATTGGTGTTACTCAATCAGGTGAAACAGCTGATACGCTAGCTGCATTAAGAGAAGCAAAAAATGCTGGTTGTCGAACACTTGTAATAACAAATGTTATGGGTAGTACCGCAACAAGAATATCTGATGCATATATCTTAACGCAGTCTGGACCTGAAATTGGTGTTGCTGCAACAAAGACATTTACATCACAAATCCTTATTTTACTTTTGATTGCTTTCAAACTTGCATCACTAAAAAATAAACTAGGGGCAGATGAGTTATCAAAATATATTATCCACTTAAAGGAACTTCCTAGAAAGGTAAGAGAAGTACTTGACAATAGTGATAAGATACTAAATATCGCACTAGAATTAAAAAACGTAGATTCAGTATTTTTTATTGGAAGAGGTATTAACTATCCTCTTTCACTTGAAGGTGCACTTAAATTAAAGGAGATATCATATATTCATGCTGAAGGATTTGCAGCAGGTGAACTTAAACATGGTCCATTTGCCTTACTGACACAAGTAACCCCAGTAATTACTATTGTAACAAAAGATAATACCTATGATAAAATGATTGCAAATATTGGTGAGGTGAAGGCAAGAGGTCCTGAAGTAATTGCAATTGCTGAGGAAAACGATTCTGAAATTGAAAAGCATGCTGATTTTGTAATAAGATTTCCTGGACAATCAAATCCACTTTCATGTATACCAATAATTGTAATACTTCAACTTTTAGCATATCATGTGGCAAACTTGAGAGAATGCTCAATTGATAAACCAAGAAATTTAGCTAAATCTGTCACTGTTGAATAGAGGGTAAAAAATGAAATGTGTAATTCTTGCAGCAGGCGAAGGAAAACGGATGCACCCATTGACATATACCCGTCCTAAAGTAATGCTACCGATAGCAAACAGACCAATTCTTGAACTAAACCTTTTAAATGCAAAAAAAGCAGGGCTCAAGCACTTCATATTTGTTGTAGGATACAAAAGTGAAATGGTTAGAAACTATTTTCAAGATGGGAAAAAATGGGGTGTTAAGATTGAATATGTAAACCAGGGAAATGCACTTGGAACTGCTCATGCAATTGGAATGGTTGAAAAGTTTGTAGATAACTTCATAGTTTTATGTGGAGATACAATTTTTGGAAAGCAGGATATCAAAAAGATTGTGGATAAAAAAAACAGTATCGGTCTTATCAATATTGATAATCCTAGGGAGTATGGTGTTGTTGAAATAAAAAAGGAAAAAGTAATCAAAATCTATGAAAAAATGGAAAAACCAATTTCAAATGTGATAAATGCAGGAATATATCATTTTGAAAAACAAATATTTGATTTTATTAAAAAAACAAAAAAATCCTTACGTGGGGAATACGAAATAACTGATTCTATTAACATGATGGTTAAGAATGTTGTTTTTAAAGGTGTTTTTTTAAAAGAATGGAGAGATGTAGTTTATCCCTGGCATCTGCTTGACGCAAATGAAGAAATGTTAAAGAAATCTGAAAAGAAAATAGAGGGAAACATTGATATAAATACAATGATAAAAGGAGATGTTTCTATTGGTAGAAACACTCATGTAATGTCAGGTGCTTATATTGAAGGACCTGTCTTGATTGGTAATAATTGCAAGATTGGTCCAAACTGTTATATCAGACCGTTTACTACCATTGGAAACAACTGTCATATTGGTAATGCCTGTGAAGTAAAAAACTCAATTGTTATGAACAATAGTAATGTTCCTCATCAAAATTATGTAGGTGATTCTGTTATTGGCGAAAATTGCAATCTAGGATCTGGTACAAAAGTTGCGAATTTACGTTTTGATAAGAAAAATATTTCAACAATAATTAACGGAAAAAAAATAGATACAAAAAGAAGGAAACTTGGTGTTGTAATGGGAGACAACATTCAAACAGGAATTAACTCAACAATGGATGTTGGTACTATTCTTGGTCACAATGTATTTATTGGCCCAGGCGCAAATGCAAAAGGAAATATTGAACCAAACTCAAGAATATTATAAGTTTTTTCTAAAGTATAAATATTATAATGTTTATTCACATCATTAAATGATTTTTGTTAGAGATGATGATATATTTTTAAATGCAATATGGCGACATCAACTTTTTTTAAAATACAAGATAAAAGTTGATATTGGTATAACAACATCTCGTCCATTTCCTGCTAGATGGATTAAAAAACATTTGGATATGTATGAAATATGCAATCATAGTCATTCTCATAATGGAAAAAGATTAGTATATTGGAATGCAGCAAAACAAAAAGAAGATCTGGAAAAAGCAAATAAAATTATTAAAAAGAAATTGGGGATTTTACCAAAATATTTTATTCCTCCATATGGAAAATTTGATGATAAGTTAATTGGTATTTGCGAATCCTTAGGAATGATGCTACATCCCTCATATAAAATGAATAAAACATCAGAAAATAAATATTTTAGTGCACATAAAGCAGATATAATCGGAAAAAAAGATGGATGGTATGTGTGCCATACCTCAAAAGGCCAGCCATCACAAAAAAGGTTAGATAAAAATTTACTTTATTTATATGAAAACAAACTAACAAGATTTTGGAAATAACATTTTATTTATTTCCACGCGCTTAGATCTAATCCTGTAAATTCTGCAAGTTCAATATTATATGGTTCAAAGAACTTTTTTAATTTTTTTCTAGTATCGGGATTTATTTCAGGGGTTTTACCTCTTTTCATATTTAATCCCCGCTTTATTCCTTCGGAAAGATAAGGTATCTTTTTTATAAATTTATTTTGAGCAAATTTTGCAAGTGATTTGCTTCTAACAGATCCACCAATATTAAATTTTTTTAACTCCCCAAAATCAAAGCTGGAATCTACATCTAAAAATTCAAGTATTTCACGTAATACATCTTTATTTAGATTTTCAAGTGTTAAAAAAAACATTTTTGATTTTGAAAAATGCTTTTCCCATGTTTTCAAATGCATTATGTAATTACTTATTTTCAAATATATATATTCATCATTTTCCATATCTTTTAGTTCATTTTCAACCGCAATTTCAAAAGTCACTGCTTTCTCTCTTGCGTGTCTAACATTATGCCAATATTGAGAGTATGCTCGTTTTATCGGGTCTCTGAAAATGAATAGCAATTTTGCATCTGGTATATGTTTTTTAATTCTAGATGGTACTTCTTTGCTAAAAAAATAACTTGGTGATTTTTCGCCTACTGCTTTTTCATTTTGATATTTATTAAAATATGATTCATACCATTCTAATCCTTTTTTATAATTCTTATTAAAGAAATGCGCTTCGCCCGTTACATAAACATCAGGATGTTTATCTAAATAAAACTGTAAAGATGTTGTTCCTGATTTTGGAGGACCTGCAATTATAAAATTCGGTAGCATATTCAAAGCATAAGCATATAGGACTTATATTAAAATTTTATTATCTAAAAAATGCTTGTGAAAATGTATTAATAAAGTAGTTTATATTAACGGATAATAATGCAGAAGAAAATTACAGTCATTGGAGCAGGTTATGTAGGCCTCGTAAGTGGTGCTTGTTTTGCTAAACTTGGTAATAATGTTATTTGTGTAGATGTTGATGAAAAAAAGGTTGATTCAATAAATAAAAACATAGCGCCGATTTATGAGTTGGATCTTGATGACATCCTTTCTTCTTGCAAAAATAGGATTTATGCTACATCAGATTATAAGGGTGCAATAGAAAGTAGTGACATTACTTTCGTCTGTGTTGGAACTCCATCACTGAGTGATGGTGGTATAGATTTATCTTATGTAAAACAAGTTGTAGAAGAGATTGGTAAAATCCTTAAGAATAAAAATAAATGGCATGATGTAGTTATAAAAAGTACAGTCCTTCCTGGTACAACTCAAAATATTTTACTACCTATTTTAGAGAAATATTCAGAAAAAAAAGCAGGTAAGGATTTCGGGCTTTCTATGAATCCTGAGTTTTTACGAGAAGGTACAGCAGTTTATGATTTTCTTAATCCTGATAGGATAGTTATTGGTTCATTTGACGATAAAAGTAAGAAAAATTTAAGAGAGCTTTATAGTAATTTTGATTGTCCAATCATAGAAACTTCACTTTCTGCTGCAGAAATGATAAAATATGCTAGCAATTGCTTTTTAGGCACAAAGATTTCTTTTATAAATGAGATCGGTAATTTTTGCAAGGGAATTGGTGTAGATACTTATGAAGTTGCAGATGGTGTGGGTCTTGATAAACGAATAGGCAGAGCTTTTCTTGATTCAGGAATTGGTTGGGGCGGATCTTGTTTTCCAAAGGACATTAATGCACTAATATCTTGGGCAATGCAAAATGGATTCTCATCAAATATTATAGATGATGTTGTAAAAGTCAACGATATTCAACCACTAAAACTTGTAGAACTTTTGAAAAAGCATATCACAAATCTTAAAGGTAAAACAATTGGAATATTAGGACTTGCATTCAAACCAAATACCGATGATATAAGAGAAAGTAGAGCTATCCCAATTATTCTTAGATTAGTTGAAGAGGGTGCTCAAATCAAGGTTTACGATCCAAAAGCAATGGATAATTTTAAACAACAATTTCCAAATATTACAATTAATTATTGCTCATCAGCAGATGAGGTTTTGGATTCTGATGCTGTCTTAATTACTACTATTTGGGATGAATTTAAAAATTTAGATTATACTGGAAATATTGTAATAGATGGAAGAAGACTTGAAAAAGCAAAATCAGCAAAAATTTATGAAGGAGTGTGCTGGTAAAAATGAACATTAAAAAAGCAGTAATTCCAGCAGCAGGATTAGGAACAAGATTTCTGCCAGTTACAAAATCAATGCCAAAGGAAATGTTGCCTCTTGTAGATTTCCCTGCGATTCATTATGTGGTAGAGGAAGCTGTAAAGTCAGGGATAAATGATATCATAATTATTACAGGACGGGGTAAAAGGTCAATTGAGGATTATTTTGATGAATCACCAGAGCTTGAGATGCGTTTAGAAAAAGATGGTAAAAATGATTTATTAAAACTTGTAAAAAAAATATCTTCTTTTGCAGATATTCATTTCATTCGTCAAAAGGATCCAAAGGGCCTACCTGATGCGATTTTAAAGGCTGAAAAACATATTGGTGATGAGCCATTCGCAGTATTACTAGGTGATGATATAATAATAGACAAGATTCCTTGCATTAAACAATTAATAAATGTTTTTGAAAAATATAAAAAATCAGTTATCGCTGCACAAAAAATACCTATTGAAGAGATATATAAATATGGCTCAATTAAGGGAAAAAAAATTGAATCTTCACCAAATGATTTTCTATATCTCATTGAAGATATAGTTGAAAAACCAAAACCCAAAGAAGCTCCAACAAATATTGCTTCTGTTGGTAGATATGTTTTTACACCTGATATTTTTAATTGTATAAAACAAACAAAACCAGGTATCAATAACGAATTACAAATTGCAGATTCAATGAAAATATTAATGCAAACTCAGGATGTTTATGCATATGGTTTTCGCGGCAAAAAATATGACATTGGTGATAAACTAGGTTATATTCAAGCAATTATTGATTTTTCATTAGAAAATCCTGAGATTGGAAAAGAGGTCAAGAGCTATATCCAAGAATTGCTGAAGTAGAAGTTTTAAATTTTACTTAAAATCCTTTATTCTTTCAACAATGTAATTCTTTTGCTCATCAGTTAATTCTGGATAAATTGGAATTGACAAAATTTCTTTTGCTAACTTTTCAGAAACAGGGAAAGACCCGTTTTTCCATCCTAAGTTTTTATATGCTGGTTGCAAATGCAATGGAATCGGGTAGTGTATACCACAACTTACACCATTTTCCTTTAAAAATTTCATTAACTCGTCTCTTTTTTTTGTAGCAATTACATACATGTAATAAACATGCTTTGCATTATTTTCTTCAAAAGGTACTACTACATTTTCAGACAAGTTTTTATTATAAAATTCTGCATGTTTTCGTCTTAATTCTGTCCATTTGTTAAGATGTGGAAGTTTTGCATCAAGAATTGCTGCTTGAATTGCATCGAGTCGATAGTTATATCCTTCTATTAAATGTTCATATTTGGTTGATCTTCCATGATTTACCAGGAGTTTTAGATTTTCACCAATTTCCTCATTGTTTGTTACAACTGCTCCCCCATCACCAAAACACCCTAGGTTTTTTGCAGGAAAGAAACTATAGCATGCAATATCTCCATAGTACCCTGGCTGATGTCCATTCCATTCAGCAGCATGAGCTTGAGCTGCATCCTCAATTAGAAACAAATCATGTTTTTCTGCTATTTCCTTGATTTTTTGCATATCTGGCATTTGTCCAAAAAGATGAACAATGATTAGTGCTTTTGTTCTAGATGTTATTTTCTTTTCAAGTTCATCTATTTCTATCAGTCTTGTGTCAGCTTTTACATCTGCAAACTGTATTTTTCCACCTACATATGAGATACATTCGGTTGTAGCAATAAATGTGTTTGGTACTGTTATTACTTCATCTCCTTTTTTAAGTCCAGCTGCAAGTAATGCCAAATGAACAGCAGTTGTTCCACTTGAACATCCTATTACTTTTTTACACTTACAGAAATCTGCAAAATTTTTTTCAAATTTTTTTAAGGGCTCACCCATAATAAATGAAGTATTGTCTATTACATTTTGGATAGCTGTATCAATCTCATCTTTTATTGTAAGATAATTTGTCTTCAGATCTACTAATGGGATATTCATTTTATTATTCATTATATGCCTTTCCTCCATCTGAGTATTTTAAGTTATCAATGTCATCAATTACTCTAGCAGGATTTCCAGTCAGTACCTTTTTTGCTTGAACATCTTGAGTTACGACACTTCCTGCACCAATTAATGAATATTCGCCAATTTTTATTCCTGGAAGAATAGTTGAATTAGCACCTATTATTGCACCTTTTCCAACTATTACACCGTCAATAAACTCTTTTGAGCGAGCAGATATTGGGTATTTTGCATTTGTTAGAACTGCGTTTGGACCTATCCAGCACCCTTCTTTAAGTTCACAATATTCAGGGATAAAAGCTTGGGAATGAATTCTAACATTATCCTCAATTTTTGTTTTAAATTCAATTACAGTTTTTGTACCAACGCTAACATTATTACCTATCAAATTTTCTTCTCTAATATTAACATTATTTCCAGTCTGAAAATTATCCCCAATTAAATTTCCTGCATAAAGCACGCTATGAGACCGAATTAGAGAATTGTCACCAATAACAGTTTTTAACTCCCCATTCTTTTTTTTATATGGTGGATTTCCAATTATTACAAAATCTTCTATTGTAATATTATTACCAAACTTAACATTTTCAAATATTTTTGAAGATGTAGCAATTTTATTCATGGAATTTTCTTCTCCTTTCCAGATTCGGCAGATTCTACACTTAGCTCACATATCCTAGTTGTATAATATTCTTCCCGTCCAATATTTTGAATATTTGACATTTTCTTTTTTTTGTTTGTTTTTACAACTTCAATAAAATACTTCAGTTCATCCTTCAAAGGTTCATTAGAAATAATATTTTCTTCAAAAATATCTTGTTTTTCTACCTTTTCATAACTGACCTTAATTGGATATCTAGTTATTTTTTGACTAAAATAATCTATATATAATTTTTCATTTTCTGCAATAATCCACATGTCACGTTTTTTTTCTGGATGAGTGCAACTTACCTCAATTGTGGCAAAAAAATCGTTGTAATCCAAAGTTATAACTGCTGAGTCCTCAAGAGTTTTTGAAAGTAAATTTGATTTTTTTGCAAAAACCTTTCCGGGTTTTGTATTTGTTATAAAATTTAAAATATCAATTGGATGAATACTTAAATTGATTATTGCACCTGAATCTGTTCGAGGTGGTTTTGTGGAATGAATATAACGACAAGTTATATATTGGATTTTACCGATTTCATTCATTAGCTCTTTTAGTCTTATTATCGAATTGTTGAATCGATAGATATATCCAACAGATAATATCAAATCATTTTTATCAGCAAGTTCAACTAATTGTTTTGCCTTTTCAGATGTATCTGCAATTGGTTTTTCTACCAATACATGCTTTCCACTTTCAAGACATTCTTTTACAATATTAAAATGAAGATTTGTTGGAGCTGCAATAGTTACGCAATCAACTTCTTTTAAAAGATCAGAATAATTTGAAAAGAATTTTATGTTGGATTTTTCAGATAATTCCTTTTTACTTAAATCGGCATCTGATATTCCAATAAGTTCACAATCAATTTCATTTAAGACACGAAGATGATTTTTACCCCATTTACCAACTCCGATAACACCAATCTTTACCATAATTTCCTGCCATCCGCCAGATATTTAAAAATACCATATAAAACTATTGAAGGTTATTGTAGACATCAAGTAATTTTTCTTTTTGCACATTCCAATTATATTCATTGATAGCTGCTTTTAAACCATTTTTCCCAAGTTTTTCACATAATGCAAGGTCGTCTCTTAATTTAATTACAGCATCTGATATTTCTTTTAAGTTAAAATCAACAACCAAACCACAATTCAATCTCTCTGTTAGTTCTGCTGCATTAGTTCCCTTATTACAAACTATTGGCTTTCCACAAGCCATTGCTTCAAGAAGTTTATTTGGAGTTTCAATTTTTGATTTTGTTGAATTAGGATTAGCAACCGAAACAATAATATTACTATCAAACGTGCGTGGAATAACTTCATTAAAAGGAATTTGCCCTAAAAAATCAACATTTTTATATTTTTTACTTGCTTGTTCAACTAACTGATAATATCCAATCTTTTCTTTTTTTCCAGCAATAATAAATTTAATATTAGGAATCTTACCAAGAGCATGAACAAGGTCTGGAAAAAGTCTGCGTTTACTTA
>Ga0209536_100006981_pt1 | contig 17162 bp, 13 predicted proteins | sample DeeMarSeWOR28_12_FD_187461 | JGI IMG/M metagenome (GOLD analysis project Ga0209536, IMG submission 187461) | Marine sediment microbial communities from White Oak River estuary, North Carolina - WOR-2-8_12 (SPAdes) (version 2) | ecosystem: Environmental > Aquatic > Marine > Intertidal zone >... | reverse complement strand
GAATGCAGTATATACGATCGCACAGCCTCCGATGAAGTGGTAGAGCGAGCCAAAGATGCGGAGATATTGTTCACAAACAAAACTCCCCTGAGCAAACACACAATTAGGGAACTGACGAAATTGAAATATATTGGTGTCCTTGCCACCGGATATAATATTGTTGATGTCAACGCCGCCAGGGAACAGAATATTGTCGTTACTAATGTTCCGACCTATGGAACTGATTCAGTCTCGCAAATGACCATTGCTCATATTCTCAATCTGACAAACAGAGTTGCTCATCATTCCGGATCTGTTCGGGATGGGAAGTGGTCGGCTTCAAAAGATTGGTGCTATTGGGATTATCCACTAATTGAGTTGCGTGATTTGATACTGGGAATCATTGGTTTCGGCAGAATTGGTCAGGCAGTTGCAAAATTGGCTTTGGCGTTCGGAATGAAGGTCATTTTTTATGATCCGCACATAACATCGAAACCCATGCAAAACGTTAATTCTGTACAATTGAATCAATTATTCAAAATGAGTGACGTAATTAGTTTGCATTGTCCGCTGGGCGAGGAGACCGAAAAAGTAGTCAACCGGGAACGATTATCCATGATGAAAAGAACCGCATTTTTGATCAACACCAGCCGCGGCCCCTTAATTGATGAAGAGGTCTTGGCCGAATCGCTAAATAGCGGAAAGATTTCAGGTGCGGGTTTGGATGTGCTGTCCGCAGAACCTCCCCCGGAAGACAATCCGCTGTTAAAAGCAAAAAATTGCTATATAACGCCACACAATTCCTGGGCAACGAAAGCCTCCCGCATTCGATTGATGAATGCCGTCATTGATAATCTCAAGTCATATTTAAGAAGCGAACCCAAAAATGTGGTCAATCCATAAAATCATAACTATGGAATTGCGAAACAATAGGTAGATGCTGACCGTAACTTACAGCTGATCGATCATTAATTTCAGGAGGTAATTATGAGATTATTTATTACCACGGCGATTACCACATTTTTTATTTTCTCATCAATTTTCGCCGCCGATCCACCCAAATCAAAATCCTCATCCGTTTGCCTTGATAATATTGCCATTGACTTTGACGATGGCACTTTGATCATTTCGCCTCGATCCGGCGAGAATTTTAAAGTTGAAATTACCGATGATGATGAACTATTTGTGAACGGACGCAAAATCTCAACTTCCCCTGGAGAAAGGGAATTACTCAGCGAATACAGACACGACATGATTTACCTGGTTCATCGCGCGGAGGAGATAGGTTTTAAGGGTGCGGAAATTGGCATTCATGCCGTAGCTGGATTGATTGAAGTTGTTTGTACGGATCTTAGACTCGAAGAATTAGAAGCTGAGCTGGAGGCCGAATCCTACAAGATAGAAAAGGAAGCTGAAGAATTAGAAGAATTGGGCGACCGATTGGAAGACCTTCATCACGAATTGAAATATCGTATATCCGAACTGAACGAGTTGAATTCCTTTTGAATCAGTAATTTTACCAAGTAGTCTTCTCTCATTTATTCCTTCCGGAACCCGCGTGACCTCTCAGCGGGAAATTACCATCTATTAATCAAAAAAGTGTTACTATTAAAGCAGATTCGTTCATAGATTAGGTCAAGTTAACCTGGTTCAAATTTATTGTCTTCGAAAGTGGAGCGAATGTATACATTAAATGTTGCACTTTTGTTGATATTTTTTACGATTAATTTACTTGCTTTGCGTGAAGAGATTTCGGAACCCGAAGTTGTCTGGCTTACCGATTTTAAACAAACTCTCAAAGAATCCAGTGAATCACAAAAACTAATCCTTATGACATTTACGGGATCGGATTGGTGCCTAAATCTGAAAAGCTCTGATTTGCGATATGCCAATTTTCAATGGAAAAGATGGATTGAAAACATTTTTAATCAGTACCCATTTAGCCTTCACCCTTTTTTGATTCCTTAAAAGAGGATAGAAAATGACTGATTCCAAAGATAGCAAATCGCATCACCTGAAAACCGAAATTATTGGCGGCATAACTACATTCTTGGCGTCAATGTATATCGTTATTGTAAATCCATCGATTCTCCAGGGCGCCGGAATGCCGTTCAGCGGTGTACTGACTGCGACCATATTGGTCTCAGCATTTAGCAGCATTATGATGGGGCTATACGCGAAAAATCCGATTCTAATCGCCCCGGGCATGGGATTAAATGCGTTCTTTACCTATTCGGTGGTAAATGGAATGGGGGTTGAATGGGATGTTGCCTTGGGTGCTGTTTTTTGGTCTGGAATAATATTTTTGTTGCTGTCTATTTTCAACATTCGGACACTCATTCTAAAAGCAATCCCGGATCAAATTCGCTACGCGGTGGCTGCTGGAATTGGTTTGTTTATTACCTTAATTGGATTTGCCAACGCCAAATTTATCGTTCATACACCTACCACGATATTGGGATTTAATGGGCTAAATAGTATCACGATTACGTTCGTCATCGGTTTGTTTCTTACAGCTGTTCTGGTCGCAAGACGAATCAAAGGCGCTTTGATAATGGGGATCGTTGCTACTACTATTTTGGCAATTCCAATCGGCAGATTATGGGGAGATGCCACGGAATTTTTTGGCGCAGCCAGCTTGGTTGCCTGGAAGGGTTTTTTTGCAGCTCCCGATTTGAGCCTAATCTTCAAACTCGACCTTATCAATTCGCTAAAGCTATCCTTATGGCCGGTGATCTTTGCATTTCTCTTTACCGACATGTTCGACAGCCTATCCACATTTGTGGGTTTGGCGGAGGCAGCCAACCTCAAGAATGCGGATGGAGAGCCCCGCAATGTCAAGCAATCTTTAATTGTTGATTCTTTTGCCACTATAATTTCAGGACTGTTTGGCTCCAGCCCGGGTACCAGCTATATCGAGTCAGCGGCAGGAATTGAGGAGGGCGGGCGCACCGGTCTGACGGCAATTGTCGCGGGTCTGTTGTTTTTACCGTTTATCTTCTTTTCCCCATTGCTTTCTATTGTGCCGCCCATTGCTACGGCACCGGCGCTAGTGCTGGTTGGCGTGTTCATGGCAAAACCGATTACTAAGATTAGCTGGTCGCAATTCGATGATGCCATACCTGCTTTTTTAGCAATGGTTCTGATTCCATTAACCTATTCGATTACGCAGGGAATTGTATGGGGGTTCTTAAGCTGGACGGTAATCAAATTGCTGGTTGGTAAAGGAAAAGAGATTACTCCTATGCTGCTGGTTATTGATATGTTTGCGATTGCCGCACTTATTTTTTAGCTTATTAGGAGTTCCTGCAATAAACTTATTTTTTTAATCATTGACAATTAAACATAATCCCATAAATTTTGCTTATGGTAACCTTGGGGGATTCAGATACCGATTCCCTGGAAACTCGATGGACTGATTATGGCAATGATTGCTATTTCCTTTTCAAGTTATCATTCCTTCCCGAATTAAAATTCCCCAAAAAGATTCTAAAGATTTCTATGATAGAGACCTAAAATACTGAAGTGGTATGAATTCCTTAGATAAAACCACCCGAAAGCTTGCGGCGATTATGTTCGCCGATATTGTCGGATACTCTCGAATGATGGGTGAGAATGAAACCCAAACAGTAAACTTAATCCAGGAATATGAAGCTATTGTCACTCCCATTATAGAAAATCTTAACGGCAAAATTCTTAAGAAAATGGGTGATGGATTGTTTTGTGAATTTTCCTCGGCTTTAGAGGCAGTAGATTGCGCAAACCAAATGCATAAAGCCCTCAATTCATTTAATCAAACAAAACAACATAAATTTTTATTAACCATTCGTATTGGAATTCATTTGGGTGATGTGGTGACTAAAGGTGACGATTTATATGGCGATGGAGTTAATGTAGCCGCGCGCATTGAACCTATAGCCCCACCCGGTGGAATTTGCGTTTCTCAAGCCATTTATTCAGTCATAAGCAGTCACTCCAAATATGAGTTCATCCCACTTGGAAAGAGAAGCCTAAAAAATATTCGCCAGATGCATAATCTCTACCTTGTTAAAACGGGGTATGAAATTGAGAAAACCCCAAAACATGGCGGAGGAGAATCTGTTTTAGTAGGGCAGGTGATTGACAATTACGAGATTGTAAAAGTTCTTGGTTATGGTGGAATGGGGACAGTTTTTAAAGCCATCGATCAAAATCTGGAAAAGGAGGTTGCGTTAAAGCTGATGGATTCCCGTCTTTCAAATGATAAGGAGTTTATTGGTCGATTCCGCACTGAAGGGAAATCACAAGCCTTGTTGCAGCATCCCAATATAGTCGCGGTTCATGCGTTAAGAGGAACAGATTTAGGCCTATTTATTGTAATGGAATACGTGGAAGGAGAGACCCTTGCGAGAAGAATCCAAAGCAGCGGCTCTATTCCCTGGCAGGATGCTTTGCCAGTTTTCAGGCAATTGATAAGCGCGATCGAACATGCTCATTCCAAAGGTGTGATTCATAGAGATATTAAGCCAAACAATGTGATCTTGGATGTGACGGGGAAAGTAAAGATAACTGATTTTGGATTGGCGCGTGTACAGCATGACTTTAGTGTTACAAAGACTGGTTATTCGGGCGGAACTTTTGTGTATAGTGCACCCGAGCAAATCAAGGATTTTAAGAAAGCAGATAACAGAAGTGATATTTACTCCATAGGAATGACATTTTACGAAGTATTAGCAGGCAAATTGCCATTCGATCCAACCGAGTCTAATCTTACGATTCAATTAAAAATTCTTGAAGGAAATATTACACCTCTTAACCAACTAAATCCAAATCTGCCTCATCAACTTGTTCAAGTTGTAAATAGGGCCATTCATAAAGATCCCGATAAACGTTTTCAGTCTGCTGGTGCAATGCTGAATGCATTAGATGAATTTGAGAGAAAAGCTTCCATACATATAACACCGGAATTAAAAAAGTCTTCTAAGCGATCCTTTAGACCACTTTACATAACAGCCTTGTCAATTATTCTTATTCTATTTTTGGGATATTATTTTGACTTTCCTAAAAAGGTTAAGCAATTAATGGTCTCAACTGATAAACCCAAAACCAATTTGAAAATTGACTCCGAACCAACGGGAGCTCTGGTATTTTTAGGTAGTAGCAATATAGGCATTACACCACTTGACCATATCATAGAAAGTAATGCTGATCTAAGTTTTAGAATAGAAAAGGAAGGATATAATATTTTGGATACAGTTATTGCTGTTGGTGTACAACAAAATACCTCAGTGTCTTTAAAACTTAAACCTATAATTATATCTAAATCAAAGGAACGTGAAAGGAAGCCACCCGAACCGGAAAAACATGTTTCACCGCAAAAAACAGAGTTGAGGCTTGCATTGGGTCGCGTTACAGTGAATTCTCAACCCGCTGGCGCATCTATTTGGCTGGATGGACAAAGAGTTGAGAATGCGCTAACCCCCTATTCACTTGAAGAGATCAAAGCTGGAAGACATACCGTTACGTTGCGGAAGGACGGTTATGAGGATTTTTCTACCATTGTGAACGTTACGCAAAACCAAAGTGTTGTTATCTCTGAGCCACTTAATGCTTTGAAGGGGATGGTAAAAATTTTGGTGCGTCCCTGGGGTTCTATTTACATTGATGGGGATTTGAAGAAAAAAGACACTAACAGACAATATGAAGCATCTCTGCCGTATGGTTCGCATAGCATCCGGATCGTTCACCCTCAAATTGGCGTCTGGGAAAAGCAAGTTGACATTCGCAATGCGAGGCCTCAAGAGTACGTGATCGATTTTAATCTTTCTGTGAATGTAATAATAACATCCGAACCCAATTATGCTGAAATATATGTGGATGGAAAATCGACCACCAGCTATACTCCTAAGCAAATTAAACTGAGAATGGGTATGCATACAATCGAGGTGCGGAAAGAAGGATATAAAAGCGAGGAAAAGAAAATTACAATTGATAAAGCAAGTAAGGACCCGATTCACTTTATTCTTAAAAAAAATTAACAGTCTAAATATGTTTTCAAAACAAAATCTGTCTTTACCAAATCAAATCAAAAGGTATACTCTAAAATAATAAGGAGGGGATTATGCTCCCAAAAATTAAACAAAGCCCGCAGTATATTATAAGTGTATTAATTTGGGCATTGATTATTGCACTTGGTTCTGGTTCATTAACGTTAGGATTTGCCCAATGCGATAAGGAATTAGCTGAAGCGGAACAGAAATACAACAGTGGTCAATTTGATGAAGCCATCCAATTGATATCGGGATGTTTGGAGAAACCGACTATTACGGAGAATGAGAAGAAACAGGCCTATAGACTACTTGGCCTCACCTATATTGCCCAGGATTATTTGAAGGAAGCAAAGGCTGCAGTGAGAAGACTATTAGATTTGATTCCCAATTATAAAGCGGACACAGTACAAGATCCGCCTACGTTCGCTAACCTTGTGGAAGAAGTGCGGAATGAAATGGCGTCTGAAAGTGAACCAGTTCAGACTCCACAGCCAGTTTCAATAAAAAAGGAAGGTGACTCTCAGATTTCCAAAAGGAAGCCAACAAGGTTTGGTTTTCGAGGCGGACTAAATATGGCTGACATCACTGAAGATATTGGAGATTATGGAGACAAAAAAATGAGAACAACCTTTGGAGCTGGTGGCATTGTTGAATTTTGGTTCAGTCCCATGTTTGCTATTCAAACAAATGCTTTATATAGTCTGAAAGGCGCGGTGTTCGAGGTAGTGGAGCAAGGCGAAACAGTTACTGTGACATTTAAATTAACCTATTTTAGTTTCCCGATTCTGGGTAAAGTGGCTTTTGGCGAGGGAAGTTCGGCCAAACCTTTCATAATTTTTGGGCCGGAAATAGGTTTCTTGTCTTCAGCTAAAATAGCGGGTGAAGCTTTGGGGGTTGGTGTTGAGTTTGATCTTAAAGAATTAGGTATTGAAACGGAATCAGTTGAATTCTCAATTAATTTTGGAGCCGGTGTTGACTTTCCATTAGGTAGTATAATTGCTTTTGTAGAGGGACGTTATGGATTAGGATTAACGCAATGGAACAAAGAAGGCAACAGCGTTAAAAATAATGTGATATATGTAAATATTGGTTTATTATTTGGCGGTAACTGATATTAGAATTACCTTAAAATCAAAAAAGGTTACCAGTGCTGTGCGAGGCTGGTAACCTTTTAAACGAAAAAGATAATTATCTTATTTTCCTTTAACCAAGTAAATCGTTATACCCCAATTCATCGGATTCCAAGGTGGCGTATCATTCCAGCTATTGAAAGAATGGGAGTCGTCCGATTCATAGAAAACTTCGTACTCGCCTTTCTTGAGTGAAATCGTATCATCCAGCAGGCGGTTTTTCCTGGCGCCGCCGGCATAATCAGTCCTGCGGTAGCTCATCTCCCATACCACGCGACCTGAATTGGCGTCTTCTATCCAGCCGTAATCATACATTTCCCCTCTCATTCCTTCCCCGATGGCATAGATATGTACTTCGGAGTCATTCCTTAGAGTGAACTTCTCCCGAGAGTATTGCCCATCCCGGACCCGGACAATTCGAGCCAGGACATTCTTGTCTTCTTGCTCCTGATAATCGGAAATGTCACCTCGAGAAAAATTATTGCCGGCGGCCAAGATCGTTAATCCCCAGTGATCAGGATCGTAGGGCGGGGAAGCGTTCCAATTCCGGTAAGAGTGTGAGCCATCGGTGGCATAGTATGCGATGTAGTTGCCCCGGTCCAATGATATTACCTGATCGACGAGCCTATTCTTCTGATCTCCTCCGGCGTGTTCGGTGTCGTAATAATCCATTTCCCAAACTTTTTCATGCGTGTTCGCATGGACTATCCAGGCATAATCAAACATCTCCCCGTCACGCCCTTCCCCGATGGCATAAATCCGTAAGTCCATGGGCTTTTTGAGAGTGAACGCCTTTGATGCGAAATCATCAGTGCGCATGCGAATCAAGGAATAAAGGATCTGATCATCATCGATATTTTGATAATCAAATTTGCTGAAATGCTGCATATCGCCGTCATTTTTTAGATTGATGGTTAGCCCCCAAAAAGCGGGATCGTACGGTACTGCTGAATTCCATTCGTGGGGAGAATGAGAATCGTCCGTAACGTAAACCGCGGCATAACGCCCGGCAGGCAGGGAAACAGACTCATTTACAAAACGGTTTTTATCTGCGCCGCCGGCACGTTCGGATTCCCAATAGTCAGGCTCCCATATTTTTTTTCGCGTATCGGTGTTGATGATCCAGCCGTAATCGAAGTTACCATCGTCACGGGCTTCGCCAATCGCATAGATATTAACTTCCACAGGTTTTTTGATTTCAAAACCCTGGGTAAGGTAGAGGTCATCATCCGTAGCGCTTAAGGAAATAGCCGCCGCTTTCCTTAGGGTATTCTGCAGTTTTTCAAGATCACTGGCATCAAGTTTCTTGCCGTTTCCTTTGATGACAATTTTGAATTTATCCGCAAAATCGTTATAGTAGTCATAGTCGCCAAAATAATAGTCATAATCGTCGTCGAACAGCCGTGCAAAAAAGTTTGAAATATGATTGGCAATTCCCCGGCGGCGGGTATCACGCCAGTGGCCAGAGTTTTCAAAATATGGATAAGTCGAATAATATGCCTCATAATTCCCGGCTTTCAGATCAATTTCAACATTTTGTTCATCTACTTCTGCATCTCGCCCCCTGAATTCCGCCGGTTCAAAATGCCAAACGACCTCGCGTGTTTCTGAATTTAAAATCCAGCTTGTACCTAGTATGATTTCGTGTCTTCTTCTTTCCTGATGCAATCCCACCGCTTCAATTCTAATTTTCTGATTATCGTTCAGTTGGAATCCGCCAATCTTTAAATCAAGCGGCCGAAGCCCGTTAATATCGACCAGGGTGCTTTGGGAAAATCCGGCCGAAATGAAAAGAATTGCCGTCAGAAATATGACAACAATAAATGATGTCTTCATTGACTGGTCTCCCTTGTTTTATGGTTTAACTTTGTAGAGCTTAAACACCATACGACTTGGGGTTCAAATTGTTACTTTTATTTTTGTCCTAAAACGATTTGGGTTGGTCCGTCGCAAAAAATCTCTTGTTTAAACTTATTGCCGTTCAGTACATTTCTGCAAGTACGTGGATCGTTAATCATTAAAAACAATCACTATTACAACCAACAATTTGAATCATGAAACGCATTTTGCTCATGCACACCGGCGGCACATTAGGAATGCTGCCTGAAAAGCCAAAGAAAATATTGAAAGAAGAAGACTTCGCAAGAATGATTACCAGATATGTTCCGGAGTTGAGCGAAATAGCAGAAGTTGATTTTGAAATGATCTTTAATATGGATAGCTCTAATATTCAAATTGAGAACTGGCAGCAGATCGCCAACGAAATTGATAATAAAATGAATGAGTATGATGGATTTGTCATCACGCATGGAACCGATGCCATGGTCTACACAGCTTCCGCATTATCGTTCATGCTGCAAAACCTGCCAAAGCCGTTGATCCTAACCGGATCGCAAAGGCCTCTTTCTGAAATTCGGAGTGACGCCAGGAATAATATTATCAACGCGGCTGATTTTGCCACCTGTAATATTCCTGAGGTCTGCATTTTCTTTGGAACGCACTTGTACAGGGGAAACCGCACAATCAAAATATCCAATATGCAGTTTAATGCCTTCCGAAGTCCGAATTTTGCTTCGCTGGCTGAGGTGGGTTCCGAAGTAACTCTCCATGAAAATTTTTTGCATCCCCAACAACCGTTTGAGTACAAACCCGAAATGTCCGACCAGGTTTTGGTTGTTCGATTTTTCCCGGGGTTAAATCCGCAATATATCCAATCGTTAATCGAAAGCCCGGCAAAAGCTATTATCCTGCAGGCATTAGGGTACGGAAATGTGGCGGTGCAGAAAAAATCCCTTATTGATTTTGTATCAAAGAATACCGCAGCCGGTAAACTTGTTGTGATTACCTCTCAGAGTTTGCAGGCCAAAGTGGATTTGCTACAATACGAAAATGGATACTTGATTAAGGAAGCCGGCGCGATTGGGGCGGGGGATATGACCGTTGAGGCAACTACGGTGAAGTTGATGCACTTGCTAGGGTATTATTTTGATGATCTAGAAAGGGTAAAAGAGCTTTTGCAGAAACCGCTGGCGGGAGAAATTAGTGAAATGCTATAAATTCGTATTGCCCCGATTTGGAAAGCGCTGTTAATCAAAAAACAATAAGCCAATTAGAAACCCAAACAAAAATCCAACATTATCCGCTATCAAATCCTTCCAGCTAAATCCTTCAACATCTCCTTTTTTATTATAGGGCACCAACCCATCTTTTATTTCCCATCCGATTCCCAAAATTTCCATAAGTATTAAAGAAAGTGGCAAAGAAAGGCCCAATAGATAAGTGCATATTAACAAACCTAAGGCGCCCAAAAGGAGATGCTCCAGTTTGTCATAAGGTAAAATCGAACCGTTCCTGCTCAGCCATTTGTCGTCAGACCATTTCTTGAATTTCATAATAATTTTCTCCTTACTATCACTTTTTTATTAGTTTGTAGATATCGACTGGCTCAGGGTCTGAAAATACTACTTCAGGCAGTTTATCAAAAACAGCGATATCGGTCATTTTTCTGTCACCGCGATCATCGGAAAGCATAATGTTACCATATTTTTTCCAGTCTTTCCATGGGGCTTGTATTGTTGGTTTATCATCATTGGCATTTTGAAAATAGTCAAATTGAATGACTAAATTGGATTTCTTTTCCACATAAACATGATATTTGTTATTGGGGGTTAAACCCACATCTTCAAAAGTCAATTGCAGAATATCAGCAGACTTCCCATCGGTGGTTACACCCTCACCCTTGTAATGAAGTATGACTCCAGGGTCTTTTAATTTATAGGGCATGAACATCCAATAGCTGTCATTTATCCATGCAGCATACGCGTGCTGAAGTATTTTGCTCAATGAATCAGCATCAGTAACCTCATCCGCATTCTGCCAGGTGCGTCCTGTTTGCGTATTTAAGTTGATAAGCACTATCAAGTCTTTTTCTTGCAAACGAAGATTTCCGTTCCATTTATCCCACACATGAAATCTTTTCCCGAAAAAATTCCATGAAATATAATGAGTATTATCCCAATTTTCTTTACCTCCCAAGGCATTCATTACTTCATCAGCAATTCGAATTGCTTGCGGGTCAGAGTCATTCGATTTGACCTTATTGGCGTTAATCTTGTCTGAAGACTGGGAGAATGCTACTGCAATGAAAATGGAATAAGTGAGAATAAATATAATTTTAGTTATCACATTTCTCTCCAATAATTTCTTGCATCTGAGTTGGACAAACATCATGCTTTGATGGTGGGAATAATAATCAAACAGATTCAAAATTGCAAACGTTGCTCCGGTGGCAACCATACGCGGATTTCCCCAAAATCCATACTGATGTGTTTGAAAATCAGAAAAAAATGCTAAATTTGACTTGTTAGTTCAAATCAATCTCTGCATCAGTCTAAAGGAGGGACCAATGGCTTTTACAGGAGACGAAGATCATTCCATTTCTGTTGAAGATGCATCCCAGCTTACTCAGAATTATCGTGAGCAAGCCAATTCCGGTGGTATTTTAGGAGAATTTTTTGGCAAACGGGCACTACTAAGCATCCTTAACTAGGAAGGATGTGTTGGAATTCGTTGCTATTTTGCGAAAAGAGCAAATGGACAACTTGGGCTTGTATTGGCTGGGGTTGATGAAAACGAAGACGATTTGCTGGGGGAGGGTGAAATTGCCGAAGCGGGACACCCATGTCCTCCAAATTGCTCGAGTGCAAATAATCTGAATAGTTAAGACCTAAACAAATATGTTTCTAACCATATCGGGATTTTCAAGCATTATTCCATTTGTTGCGGGAATAGCTTTTTTTCGTTTTCTTCAAAAGGATAGGCGACTTCTTGCCGTTTTCTTTGGAATAGCGGTGCTTTTTGATTTGTTCCTGAGTTATACGGGGCACCATGGAGTGAACAACTTGTGGGCGATACATATTTGGACTTTAATTGAATATGGTTTTTTGGTTTATGTTTTTTCGTATTGGCATAAAAACAAGGCATTTCGAAGATTACTCCGTTGGAGCATCCCTGTTTTTGTCATGATATGGGTTGCGGCGAAGTTAGGCGGGATTGAAGACATGACCCATTTTCAGAATTATACCAGGTCAGTCGGCAGTATGATTCTAACCGTCGCATCTGTAATCATACTGTATTCGCTAAGCGAATCTGTCGGTGCTTCTATTCATAAGTCTTATCAATTCTGGGTAAGCTTGGCAGTACTAATCTATTTTGCCGGAAATATTATCTTGTTTTCGGCAAGTAATATTGTCTTAGTCGGGTCATTGTTTTTTATGCATTCAGTATTGAACATTATAGCCAATCTTATGTATGCGGGGGGGTTCTTATGTCTTCGCTTTCAGTGGAAGCATGGTGGCTTCTACTCTTAGGAACTATAACTATTCTTATCCTGGTTACGGCGTTTGTCGCCAGCTTGATATCAAGCAACCGTCGTCTCAAACGGGAACGTGATTTCTCCACGGCTATAGTGGACACTAACCCGGCCTTAATTATTGTACTTGATAGACAGGGAAGAATAGTCCGGTTTAATAGAAGTTGTGAGACACTCAGTGGATTCAGCATGGATGAAATGCTCGGGCACTCCTTTACAGAGCTATTCCTGGTACCTGGTAGGACATTTTCCGGGGATGAAAAAGTTATTGTAATACAAAAGGAAAAAGTCCCGAAGTATTTTGAGAGCGAATGGGCTGCTAAGGATTGTAGCAAGTATAGCATTGCATGGTCAGCAGTGGAGTTGAAACAGACCGTCGGCCAGGTTAAATGGATAATTACCGGAGTTGACATAACAGATCGTAAACGCATTGAGGCGGAGCTAAGCGAAAGCCGGATGCGCCTTGAACTGGCTTTGGATGGTTCCGAGGGAGGATTGTGGGACATGGAGTTCAAACCTCAGGATTCCCCGAATTCGATACCTGATAACATTTATTTGAGTCCCCGATTAAAGGGATTTATCGGATATGAAAATGAAGAATTACCCAATTCGTTAGAAGCCTGGCACCGAAAAATCTTGGCCGAAGATTTAGCAATAGTTAATAAGAAGGCTAAAGATCATTTAAGCGGAAATTCGGAATTGTACGAAGTTCAATACCGAATTCGTCACAAAAATGGTAGCATATGCTGGATTTTCAGCAGAGGCAGAATTAAGCGCAATGAGCAAGGAAATCCCATTCGCTGGACCGGGGTTGACTGGGACATAACCCTGCGCAAACAGGCTGAGGAAGCACTACATGAAAGCGAAGAGCGCTTAAGAACGGTCATGGAGAAATTGCCATCCGGGATTTTGGTTCTCGTCGATGGGAGGGTTGATTATGCCAATCCCGCTTTTTGTAGGTTGACAGGGTATTCTAATGAAGAACTTCATGGGAACCTGGTTGTGGATCTCATTCACCCTGATGATCGGGAAAGGGCACGGAATAGGATAAGTGATTTAATGAATGATGGCGAGGAATTTCTTTCAGAATACAACTTAATGAATCGAAGTGGGAAATCGATTCCAATAGAGGTATATTCACGCAAAATTTTCTATTATGGAAAAAGGGCCCTTCTAAGCAACATAAGAGATATCACTGAACGCAAAATAGCCGAAGAAGCTATAAGCAAGTATCACAAACAGCTTCAAAGCTTATCTTCTCACCTGCAATCGGTGAGAGAGAAAGAGCAAGCAAGTATTGCTCGTGAAATCCATGATGAACTTGGGCAGGAATTATCCACCGTACTTTTGCATATCGGCTGGTTAGAAGAACATGGCGAGGGAATGAAAAAGTCCTGGATGGATAGATTAGAATCGACGTCAGAACTGGTCGAATCCACAATAAAGAAAGTCCAGAGGATTTCCTCGGAATTAAGACCAAGTATGTTGGATCATTTGGGCTTATTTGCCGCGATTGAATGGCAGGCGAAGGAGTTTACCAAAAAAACCGACATTCCCTGCAAAGTTCATATTGGAAATAGGAAGACTAAATTAAATCAGGAAATTTCCATCACAATTTTTCGAATCTTTCAAGAGTCTCTGACAAACATTTTACGTCATGCCAGGGCGACAGAAGCAAAAGTGAGTTTAACCGAGAAATCGGGTCGGCTATTTCTTGAAATCAGTGATAATGGAGTGGGCATTACCGAAGAACAAAAATATAATCCGGAATCATTTGGCTTGCTGGGTATTCAAGAACGCGCACGGGCACTAAAGGGAGAGTATAGTATTCAGGGAATACCAAAAAAAGGTACTTCCTTAAGCATAAATATTCCTATCGAACAAAAATAAGAGGGTCAATTAGTCTGTACTTAGTTCACTGAGACCATCAAACCACCTGCATTTCAAAGATGATGTCGACAAATGGTATCTGGGGATCCGATGGAGGCGTCCGTCTATCAATGCTAACTCCATTCCAGAGTCCTTAAAAAATCTAAAAATGCTATACTTATCAAGAAAATAAGTCGAAAATAAAGATAATGATTTCATACTTCTATTTTAAGCTGTAAACGAGAATTATTTTTGATGGCGAATAAAGGTAAAAATTCTTCATTGGGATTAATCATCACCGTTATCGCTAGTGGTTTATTCCCTGTAGCGTTAAGTATTTTCGCCAATCGGTATTTCTCTAACTGGTTCTGGATTGGAGAATCATTCCATGCCTTTATTGAAGGAGTAGGGGCATTCTCCGCAATTATGCTTACAATTCTGTTCTTAATGAGCAAACTGGAAAAGCGCACGGCTTATCAGCTTTGGCTTGCCTGTGCATTGTTAGCGATGGGCATTTTGGATGGATTTCATGCCAGTGTTCCTCCCGGCGAGATCTCGATTTGGCTTCGCAGTACCTCGACTCTTTTTGGCGGATTTCTGTTCGCTTTGGTTTGGGTACCGGTTAGACCCGTTTTTATTAGATCACCGGAGATATTGATCTGGGTTGTATTGATCATTGCGAGTGTATTCGATGGCTATTCAGTATGGTTCCCGGATTCATTACCTATTATGGCAGTAAACGGAGACTTTACATTTACCGCTAAAGTGCTTAATTTTGCGGGGGGAATATTGTTCCTTATTTCGAGCGCCTATTTTGTAATCAGGTATCAGTCTACAAAAAAAGTGGACGATTTATTATTCGTCAACCTATGTCTGTTATTTGGGATGGCAGGATTATTGTTTCATGTATCAGCCACATGGAATGCCGGCTGGTGGATCTGGCACTTTCTTAGGTTAACGGCCTATTTGTACATTTTAGGCTATGTATTTACTCTTTATCAGAGAAGAAAACAGGCGCTTCAAAGAGCGCATGATGAATTGGAAATACGAGTAAAGGAGAGAACCGACGCCCTTTTAAAAACTAACCAGAGATTGCAAGCCAGTGAGCTTAGACTGAGAAGGATCATTACAAGCAATACAGACAGTATTATTATCATCAACGAAAACGGAATAGTCACTTTTGTGAATCCTGCTGCAAAAGCATTGTTCGATCGCCAATCCGAGGAATTTATCGGTCACAAATTTGACTTTCCTGTAGCATCAGACCACTCGTCTGAAATCGAAATTATAAAAAAGAATGGGAAAAAAGCGACAGTGGAAATGCGCGTTGCCAAAATTGAATGGGGTGGGAAAACGGCTCATATCGCATCTTGTAGAGATGTATCCGAGCTTGTAAAATTGAGGGAGAGACTGAAAGCAATGTCATTAATTGATGAACTTACCCAATTATATAATCGCAGAGGATTTTTTGAGCTGGCAAAACAGCAGCTAAAGATCGCCCAACGCACCAAAAATGTCATTTTACTAATTTTTGTCGATTTGGATGACATGAAACTAATTAATGATAGTTATGGACATAAATCCGGCGATTTGGCGCTAATTGATACGGCTGACATTTTAAGAGAAACCTTTCGGAAGTCAGATATTATCGGAAGAATCGGTGGCGATGAATTTGCCGTCCTTGCTATTGAGGCCGCTAAAGGAAACATAAGCACCATCAACAGCAGACTTCAGGAAAGGGTTAAAGACCACAACGCCACCAATGGCAGGTCTTACGAATTGTCAATGAGTATTGGCATTGCCCGTTACTATCCACAATCTGAAATTACTATTGAAGATTTGGTAAAGCAAGCTGACGAACAGATGTATTTACAGAAAAGGAAAAAGAAGCAGATTCATTCTCAAAATATTGTTTAATAAAAAATTATTTAAGAGTTACCTAATTTAGAATCGGAATGTGTTAATTATGAATCTCTATCAAGGTAGAGCGGTAAGGAAATGGGTCTTTTTGACCTGATAATCAACCCGGTTCTTCCTCAGGATTTGGGAAGGATTGTTAGAGATGCTTTGGAAAATGAAATAGAAAATTCATGGATTTTAAAATGAAGTCCAGTTCAATTAGACTATTACTGATTGATGACAATCCAGGGGATGTACGTTTTCTCAGGAAAATCCTTGAAGCTCCCTCATTTCGAATAAAAGCAGTTAATAAACTCCAATTGGGTATTCAGGAGCTTTCGAAAAATAAATTTGACATGATATTGCTTGATCTAAACCTGCCTGATAGCACTGGAATAGACACAGTTAGCAAGGTTTATGAAAAAGCTCCGCGGATTCCAATTTTAGTCATATCTGCCGTTGATGATAATCAAATTGCGCTCGAATCAGTGAAAAGGGGCGCTCAGGATTATTTATTCAAAGACGGGTTAACTGAGGAGGTACTATTAAGGGTTATTCGATACGCTATTGAAAGAAAGCGGATGACAGAAACATCGTTTCAAAGTGAAGAAAAATATGATAATCTTTTCAATAACTCTTTGAACGGTTTTGCTCTTCATGAAATAGTCACAAATAAAAAGGGCTTACCCATCGATTATATCTTTCTGGAAGTTAATCGCGCTTTCGAAAAATTAACCGGCCTTAAGGCAAAAGATGTTATTGGTAAGAAGGTCACTGAGGTTATTCCTGGAATTGAAAAGGATTCTTTTATTCAAACTTATGGAAAAGTGGCATTAACGGGCGAATCAAAACATTTCGAGCAATTATCCGCAGCATTAGGCAAAC
>Ga0209536_100006980_pt1 | contig 17169 bp, 9 predicted proteins | sample DeeMarSeWOR28_12_FD_187461 | JGI IMG/M metagenome (GOLD analysis project Ga0209536, IMG submission 187461) | Marine sediment microbial communities from White Oak River estuary, North Carolina - WOR-2-8_12 (SPAdes) (version 2) | ecosystem: Environmental > Aquatic > Marine > Intertidal zone >... | reverse complement strand
CGCCTTGAAAAGATGCTGGGCAACGAGGAGATCAAGACCATCATCGCCGCCCTCGGCACCGGGGTCGGCACCGGCATCTTTGATATCAGCAAGCTGCGCTACCACAAGATCATCATCATGACGGACGCCGACGTCGACGGCTCACACATCCGTACCCTGATCCTGACCCTGTTCTTCCGCCAGTTCAAGGAGATCATCGAGAACGGCAATGTTTACATCGCCGAGCCGCCGCTGTACCGGGTCAAGAAAGGCAAGCGTGAGGAGTACGCCTACAGTGACAACCAGAAGGACCGCCTGGTCGCCGAGATGGGTGAGAAAGGCGTATACGTGCAGCGGTACAAGGGATTGGGCGAGATGAATCCGGAACAGCTGTGGCAGACGACCATGAACCCGGATACGCGCACGGTCACCCGGGTGAACCTGAATGACGCGGCCAACGCCGATCACATCTTCAAGATCCTGATGGGGGACGAAGTGGAGCCTCGCCGGCGCTTCATCGAGGAGAACGCCAGCCTGGTGCGTGTGGAAGACCTTGACATCTGAGGAAACGAATGGCTGAGACGAACGAGATCATCATCGATGTCGACATCGAAGAGAAGATGCGGGAGTCGTATCTCGAATACTCGATGAGCGTGATCATCTCTCGCGCCCTGCCCGACGTGCGGGACGGGTTGAAGCCGGTGCACCGGCGCGTCCTGACCGCCATGAACGATCTCGGCCTGCAACCGGGCAAGCCTTACCGGAAGTCGGCCAAGATCACCGGCGACACCACCGGCAACTACCATCCTCACGGCACCGTGGCTGTCTACGACACGTTGGTGCGCCTGGCGCAGGATTTCAGCCTGCGTTATCCGCTGGTCGACGGTCAGGGCAACTTCGGTTCCGTGGACGGTGATGCGCCGGCGGCCGAGCGGTACACCGAGGCGCGCCTGACCAGGATCGCCATGGAGATGATGCGCGATCTGGACAAGGACACCGTCGACTTCGTACCCAACTACGACGGCTCACGCACCATGCCTTCGGTCATGCCGGCGGCCATCCCCAACTTGCTGGTCAATGGAGCCGATGGCATCGCCGTGGGTATGGCGACGAAGATACCTCCCCACAATATCGGCGAGATCTGTCACGGCCTGGTGGCACTGCTGGATGATCCGGACCTCCCCGAGGAGAGGCTGCTAGACCACGTGCAGGGACCTGACTTTCCCACTGGCGGCATCATCCAGGGCAAGGCGGGTATCCGGAGCTACGTGAGAACGGGTCGCGGCCGGGTGGTGGTGCGCGCGCGGACCGATATCGAGGTCGAGCCCAGCGGTCGCGCCAAGATCATCGTCACCGAGCTGCCCTACCAGGTGAACAAGTCTGCTCTCATCGAGAAGATTGCCCAGCTGGTTCGGAGCGGGCAGATCGAAGGTATAAGTGACCTGCGCGACGAGTCCGACCGCGAGGGCATGCGCGTTGTCATCGTGCTGAAACGTGACGCCTATCCACAGGTGGTGCTGAACAAGCTGTTCATACACACCGCCATGCAGATGACCTTCGGCGTCATCAACCTGGCGCTGGTGGAAAACCAGCCGAAGGTGATGAGCATGAAGGAAACCATGCAGGAGTACCTCATCTTCCGCGAGGAAGTGGTGGTCCGGCGGACCCGGTACGATCTGCGCAAGGCCGAGGAGCGTGCCCATATCCTCGAGGGTTATCGCATTGCCCTGGAAAACATCGACGCCATCGTCGAGTTGATCAAGAACAGCGAATCGCCCGATACGGCACGCAGCGAGCTGATGGATCAGTTTGCCCTTACCGAGATCCAGGCCCAGGCCATCCTCGACCTGCGCCTGGCCCGGCTGACCGGTCTCGAACGCGAGAAGATCGAGCAAGAATACGCCGAGATCATCCAGAAGATCGCCGAGCTGAAGGCCATCCTCGACAGCCGCGCCCTCGTGTTGCAGATCATCCGGGAAGAGATCGAGGAGATCGGCGAGCTGTATGGCGACGAGAGGCGTACCGAGATACGTCCCGAGGAGGACGCGATCGAACTGGAGGACATGATCGCCGACGAGGAGATGGTGGTCACCATCAGCAACCAGGGCTACATCAAGCGGATCCCTCTAGACACTTACCGGCAGCAGGGGCGCGGAGGCAAGGGGATCACTGCCTCTGGAACCAAGGAAGATGACTTCATCGACAACCTGTTCATCGCCTCGACCCTGACCTACCTGCTCGTGTTGACCGAGAAGGGCACCTGCTACTGGTTGAAGGTCCACCAGATTCCCAAGGGTAGCCGCGCGGCACGCGGCCGGCCCTTGGTGAATCTCTTGCAGATCCATCCCGGGGACCGGGTTCACGCCGTGGTGCCGGTGCGCGAATTCAAGGAGGATCAGTTCCTGGCCATGGCCACCAACCTCGGGGTGTTCAAGCGCACCCCGTTGACCGAGTTCAGCCGGCCGCGCAACTCTGGTATCAAGGCCATCAACCTGGTCTCCGGCGAGCGCCTGGTCGACGTGCGGGTGACCGACGGTAACAGCGACATCGTCATCGCCTCGAGCAACGGCATGGCCATTCGCTTCTCCGAGAGCGACGCGCGCCCCATGGGCCGCAGTGCCCGGGGCGTGCGCGGGATCCAGCTGAACCCGGGCGAGCAAGCGGTCGGCATGGTGGTGATCACCGACGACGAGGAAGATCTGCTCTCCGTGACCGCCAACGGCTATGGCAAGCGCACACCCCTGACTGACTACCGGCCGCAGCGGCGCGGCGGTCGCGGCCTGATCACTATCAAGTGCAGCGACCGTAACGGACCGTTGATCGCCATCCGCAATGTGCGGCCCGACGAGGAGATGATGGTGATCACGCGTAACGGTATCATCATCCGCACCTCGGTGGACGGTATCTCGATCCAGGGCCGCAACACCCAGGGCGTACGCATCATCTCGCTGAAAGAAGGCGACTTCGTGGGCAGCATCGCGAAGATCGCCGCCAACGGAAATGTGGAGAAGGAAAAGCAGGAAGAGGGTTGATCGCGGGTCGAGTGACGCGCGATCCACTGCTATCATTGTGCGCCCCCGAATGAAATGATTTTCATTGGACTCGGGGGTGGCTTTACGCCATCATTTCTCATCCACCCCAGATAAGGGCGAGAAGATACCATGGCCAAGCCGGAACCCATGCCGGAGCGAAACCTGTCGACCTCAGCGGGAGAAGTTGATCTGGAAAGCAAGAAGGACACCAGGCAGGAAAGGAAGCTGGTTGACAAGTACGGCGTCGACCTGACCCAGCCACTCTTTGCCCAGGCTGCCGGCCTGGGTGACCAGTACTGGGACTGGGTGCACACCTCGGTCTCACCCAAGACCATGGCCCGCCGCGCCGAACTCTGTCCGGGCAAGTGGGGCAACTCCGTGCGGATCTTCCACAGCGATTTCCTGGAGCCGCTGACGCACATGCAGTGGTGGCTGGTGCTCGTGGTGTGGGTGCCGGTCGTGCTAGCCATGCTCGCAGTCGCCTTCTTCGGTCGCGGCATGCCGCTGCCCCAGCTCCTCGGCTGGTTCCTGCTGGGCGTGGCGACCTGGACCCTCCTGGAGTACATCCTGCACCGGGTCATCTTCCATTTCGAGCCTCACAGCAAACTGGGGCGCCACATCCACTTCCTGTTTCACGGCATCCATCATCTCGACCCCTGGGATGCGACCCGGCTGGTCTTTCCACCGGTATTGGGGGCAGCCTTCGGCCTCGTGATCTTCTCGCTGGTACGACTGGTGCTGCCGCTGGATGAGAGCCTGGCTGCCATGGCGGGCCTCATCGTGGGTTATCTGGGGTACGACATGTCCCACTACTACAGCCACCACGTCAAGCCGGGCAACCGCTGGGGCAAGTTCCTGCGCCGTTACCACCTGGCTCATCACCACAAGGAGCAGCACCGGCTGTTCGGCGTCAGCCAGCCGTTCTGGGACATCGTGTTCCGGACCGGGGAGCGATGACCGGTTGGCGGTGAATATAGACTTGCGACCAGAAAACAGTGGTCTGTTAGCTGTATGCAATATGTAATAGGAGAGCAGGCAGGATCGCGCCCCTGTCATTTTTGCCACGCACCAAACTTTATAAATCATTCATTAACAAGCACTTAATGTAAATTACGTCTTCAGGGCCGGAATGGTGTCTCTTCTATTCATTCGTCCGCCCTGATCAGACCGGCGCCGAAATGACAAGTTCAGGTGGTAGTCCTTCACTCAGGATTCCTGTTGAAATACCCACTGGGCTCGGTCTGCCCTGTCGTAGTTAACCAGCCAAACCAACCTGAACGAGTCTCTTCTTTGCACCACACGAGCCACTCAGATGAGCAATTGTACGTGCCTGGCGGCACGTGTGATTAGCTCCCTGATTTCCATAACGTTATCTCCGATACCGGCTCCAAGTAAAAAATGATGTTCAAATTCATGTTGGGTTATGATAGGTTGCTAAATGGGGGAAAGATGTTGATCCAAGGTACAAGGGATACCGGCTGTCCACCGTAGTTTATTTGTCATCGGCGCGAATTGCGGGGCATTTGTGCCAGGACACGCCAAACGGGGGGTAAACACTATGTGTCTGAAGTTCATTGCAACCATCGTACTCTCGCTTCTGTTATTCTCCAGCCTGGCGCCGGCGATCGACAAGAGTCCGCAACCCTGACTCCACTCCAGGATCGACTTTCAACCGAGCAACCTGCATGGACCGGCGTATACCGGCCGGGCCTACTTCGAGGGCTTCGAAGGGACCTTCCCTCCCACGGGCTGGACTCTGGGCACCTTCCACCCCACCCTCAACTGGTTTCAGAACGATCTCCAAGCGGTCGAGGGCTCCTACTCCGCACAAGTCGATTGGGATTCATTCAACCCGTCCAACGAGACCCTGTCGTTCGACCAGTACGTCGACGTGGCGGGCGGCGAGTACGTCCTCAGCTTCTGGATGGCCGGTAGCGTTGGCCAATGGTGGGATTTGAACGTCGCCGAGACCGTCGAGGTCAACGGCGTCACGGTCTTCGACTTCGACACGTCGGTGACGGTCGAATACATGCGCTGGGAACAATTTTTCATCGACCTGTCGGACTACGACGGCACCACCGTCACCATCACCTTCCGCTACGAAGGCATTGACGGCGACGTTCACCTTATCGACGCGGTCATGGTCGACGACGGCACAGGATACGTGGTCCCGCCCGTTTCGTTCTGCGAGCTGGCGGAGGAAGCCTGGGGCACCGGCTCGTTCACCGGTGACACCTGCGGCGGCCTGAACCTGATCAGCATGATGAGCTGCGACGACTACATGTACTTCGACAACGGCCTTGAGGACTACTACGAAGTGGTCGTATCGCCCGGCGGTTCGTTCACCGCGACGGTGACCCACAGCAGCGACGGCACCGTTTGGATCCTGGGCGAATGCATCGCCGAGATTGGCCGCTTCACCTGCCTGGGCCACGCCGATGCCACCGGCGCAGGCGAGCCCGAGGTGATCTCGTATACCAATGACACGGGCTCCGAGCAGCTCGTCTACCTGGTCGTGGACTCCTGGGACGTCGATACCTGCGGGAGCTACGATATGTACTTCGATGGGCTGGGTGCGATCGCCAATGAGGTGATGAGCATTGGCGAGGTCAAGGCAATGTATCGGTGAGCCTCGCCGCTGAATTCACACTGCACGGAGAGCCCCGGTCACGACCGGGGCTCCTTCTTTCACGATTGCGTGTGTGTGGGCGGGATCTCAGTCGATATAGTCCAACGACCATAATCGCCGCCTGCTGGCCTCGTTGAGGACCTCGGCCGGCAAGCATTTTGCCGAAGCCCCATGCGCTCTGCCCAGGTCCCAGAACGCTTGGAGCCGGCCCAGCAGCTGGCCGCGACGTCGTCATGGCCGCCGGCGGTGACCAGGTCGACCTGCTCGCCGGGGTCCGCCGCCAGGTTGTAGAGCTCCAGGTTGTCCGTCCCCTCTTCCCAGAGCGGCTTGAGATCGTCCTCGTACCAAGCGCAGATGGGCGGCACCCGCCGGTTGGTTTGCGTGAAGACGTGGCATGGTGTGCCAGTCAGTGCGAGCTGCACGCCTGCCAACAGGGGACCAGCGAGCGGCGGCCAGGCGCAGTAGTCGACAGCAGGGCGACCATCTGGCTGACCATCTCGCTGACCATCTCACGAAACAACTCACTGATCATCCTGATTCCCACCTGCGCCGCTTTCACCACCTTCACTACCAGCGCCACCTTCGCCACCAGAACCACCTGCGCCACCGCCATCACTGGCGTCACCGGCACCTGCCATGAAAGCCTCCAGCTGTTCCAGTCGAACCTGCCTCTCTTCCGCGGTGAGCAACAGGTCGAAGCTGCCCGTGGCACGCTGCAATTCCATGTAGTCGATCAGGAATCCGTACACAGCATTGGCGGCGGTCAGGTCGGTGATCAGGGTGTTGTTCTGGGCCTCGAGCAGATCCAGGAAGGTGGCCGCACCGCGGGCGTAGGATTCGCTGACGACCCGCAAGGAATTAGCCGCGGCTGCGGCGGCATCGCGGGCATGGCGGATGTTGGCGAACGAGGCGCCGGTGAAATGGGCTGCCGTGCGCACGCGCTGCGAGATGCGCAGGACCAGGGATTCGTGTTCGTAGCCAAGCTCCAGCAGATCACTGCGCGCCTGCAGCTGGTCGGCCCGGCGCGCGCCACCCTCCAGGATGGGCAGCGTCAAGAACAACCCTACACCCCAGGCATGATCGCTCGGCTCGGGAAAGAGAAAGGGTGCGTTGGGATCCTGGAGCCCGGAAAAGTCCGACCCTACCCCGCTGCGGTGAAAGATGTAGTCGTAGCCGCCTTGCAGGGCGATGTCGGGTACGTAGTAGGCCCGATTGGCAGCCTTCAGGGCGCGCTCCTGGGCGGCGATGGCCGCGTCCAGAGCCATGATTTCGGGAGAGGCGGCCACGGCCCGCTCCTCGAGCCAGATCCGCAGCCGCTTGAATTCGGCGGGATTGCCGATGTGTGCACGCAGCCAGCTCTCGTCCACGTGCATCAGGTCGTCCACGGAGGTGATATCCTCGGTGCTGAACGGCTGCTCTAGAGGCTGCAGCAGGACCCGGTTCAGCTCAATCTCGGCAACGTTGCGCAGGGCGTTGGCCTGGATGAGTTCGTTGCGACGCTGGGCCAGCTCCGATTCCCAGCGGTAGACCTCGGCCGGGCCAGCCACGCCGATGGACTCACGCACCTGGGCCATCTCCAGGTTCGACTGGTTCAAGAGCAGGTTGTCGCGCTGGATGCGCTCGCTGGCCTTGGCACGCAGGACATTCAGATAGGCCAGGCTGACCTCAAGGGCCACGTCCAGCCGTACCTGCTGCAGCGCGTGCTCGCGGGCCTCCTGCAGGCGCTTCTGGATGCCGAGGTTCATCGACACTCCCTCGGAATAGATCAGCTGGGAAATGGAGGCCGAGGCGGTGCCGGTGCGCTCGGGATTCGTGCCGAAGCTAGCGGCGGCCCGGTCCTGGTCGATCCACAGGCCGCTCGCGCCGACCTCGGCCTGCGGCAGCCAGTCCGCTCGCGCCCGCTTGATCTCCTGCTCGCCGCCGATCACGGCCTGGCGCCGGGTGAGCACGTCGGGATTCACGCTCATGGCTTCCTGCAGCACTCCGATCAGGGTCAGATGACGAGCCGAGGGCAGGGGCTCGTCGTGGATCAGTACAGCCTCCAGGCGCAGATCCCAGGGAGGCGATACGCCGATGGCCCGGGCCGTGGCCATGTTGATGACCAGGCGCGCGTCGGCCGAGAAGGCGACGGGCAGATCCGCCGGGTCAGTCCCCGCCAGGATACGATGGACGTTCAGGGCGACCCGCCGGGAGAAGCGATTCACCTTCTGATCGGCCTGCATGCCGGCCAGGATGCCCAACTCCATGTCCTCGGCGCCCACCGGGGACAGGCTGGGCAGCTTGCGCGCGATCAGACCGGCGGCCAGTTCCTTGACCTCGGCCAGCAGCAGGGGCGCGGTCAACACCACGACCGCGTCCGTCTCCGGGGGAATGGCGGTCAGGGTGGAGGCCACGTCTCTGTCCAGGAGCACGGGGAAGATGCGGACGTCGGGCATACCCAGCCGGCCCAGGAATCCCTCCTGCCACCCGGGATGGGTGTCGAACATCACCTCGGGGCCGATGATGGCCAGGTTGTGGAAGGGCGCCACGCGGTTCAGCACCTCGAAGTAGCTCTTCACGATCGCCGGCGAGGACAGGTAGTTCAGGTTCGGAATCCCGCTGCTGCCGTCCGGTCGTGGCTGAAGTCCCTGCAGTTCGGCGTCCAGGGAGAAAGGGGCGATGGTCGGCTTGGGCAGGGGACCCAGATGGCTTGCCACGGTGGAGGCCACGTAGCCCGCAGCCAGGACGATGTTGACTTCCGGATCGTCGAACATCGTCTGCAGAGCAGCAGTGGCGGCTTGGCGAGTGAGATCGCGGCCGATGGAAATCCTGGCGTCGAAGCGCAGGTCGTAGTCATCGCCGAGCAGTTCGCGGATCTGCGCCTCGAACTGGCCAACTGCCTGGGTCATGACCTCGCTCTCGTTGTCATAGACGATGCCGATACGCACGGTCGATCCGCGGGGCACCGGTTCACCGGCCTGAGCACTTGCGGCGCAGCCCAGCAAGCCAAGCAGCGGCCCGCCGAGCAGCAACCCACTCAGAACCAGCACACCGAGCAGCAGCTCGCCGAGAAGCGACACACCAAGCTGCATGCCTTGAAGCCGCCCACCGGTCAGGCCGAGCACTCTCGCAGAATCATTCATTGTCCTTCTCCTCTCGCGAAAGCGGCGCATCCCCTCCCGAATAAACGTATCCCGCGAAGGAGACCCGGTTTAACAGGGAGTAAAGGATCGGCACGACCCCCAGCGTCAGCAAAGTGGCGAAGGCGAGACCGAACATGATGGCGATGGCCATGGACTCCCACATGGGTCCGCCACCGAGGTAGAGCGGCACCAGGCCACCGATGGTCGTCGCGGTGGTCAGCAAGATCGGCCGCAGCCGTTTCTGGGCCGATTCGACCACCGCTCGCCGAGGTGACAGTCCGTTTTCCGTGATCTCGATGTTGATACGATCCAGCAAGACGATGGCGTTGTTAATGACGATGCCCGCCAGAGAGATCACGCCCAGAAAGGTCATGAATCCCATGATGCCATGCATGAGAAATAACCCCACGAACACGCCGATCAGGGCCAAAGGAATGGTCAGGACGATGATCACTGGACCCTTGATGTGGTTGAACTGGATGACCAGCAGCAACACGATGATCGCGAACGCGATTGGCAGTTTGACCACGATGGACTGGTTGGCCTGTTCGGAGGATTCGATCTCGCCGCCGTACTCGTAGAAGGTGCCCAGGGGCCAGTCGACCTGAGCTGCGGCCAGCTGGGGATCGATCTGGTTGACGACCTCGACCGCCGTCACAGTATTCTCCAGCTGGGCCGAGACGGTCACCGTCCGCAGGCGGTCGCGCCGCAGGATCACCGAAGGCTCCCACCACACCTCCAGGTCCGCCACCTGCTTCAATGGCACCGGGCGGCCGGTGGCCTGGGAAAAGACATCCATGGTCTCGAGCTTGCCGATGTCCTGGCCGTGTGCAGCCCTGGTCCTCATCACGACGGGAATGATGTCCTCGCTCTCGCGAAAATCGGTTACCTCCAGGCCGGAGAGAATGGTTTGCAGGCTGACGGCGATGTCCATGCTGCTGACACCCGCGCGCCTGGCCCGCGGCTGGTCGACATTGACCAGCAGCTTCTTGACCCAGCGACCCCAGTCATCCACGACGTTCTTGGTGCCGGGGGTATTGGCGAGAAGCAGCTTGGTTTCGTCGACGATGGTGAAAAGCGCGTCAGGATCGTCGCCCGAGATCCGGATCTCCACGGGAGAAGTGACGGGTGGACCATAGTCGAGGGGCAGGATCACCGCATCCAGGTCTGGATAGCGTTCCCAGAGCCAGCTTTCCATCAGGGGCTGGATCTCGTCGGCGGCCTGTCGTGTGGTGGTGTTGATGATCAGCTTGGCCAGCTCTTCCTTCTGGGGATCCACCTGGGCGCTCAGGGTGTAGCGCGGTGAACCGACTCCGATGAAGCTGACCCAGTTGACGATCTGGCCCCCCGGTGGTTCGTCTCTTCGTTTGACGCCATTCTCGCCGTCAGGACTGCGACCTGGTCCGGGTGGTGGGTCCGTTCTGTTGTTTTTCACCTGGAGCGGCTTTAGAAAATTCTGCTCCAGGTCTTCGACCATGGCTGTCGTGACTCCGATTGGCGTACCGACAGGAAACTCCAGTGTCGCGCGCAGCAGGGGGCGGTCCGAGGCAGGGAAGAACAGCACCGGAATAAACCGGCCCAGTTGCAGCGCGCCGAAGAAGAGCAAGACGACCACGGCCAGGCTTGGGGCCGGCCACCGCAGGATGAAAAGCAGGATATTGCGGTACCGGCGGTAAAACGGCGAGTCATAGGCTTGATGCGGGCTATCCTGATCGGACAGCTGGGTTCGCTTGACCCGGACGAAGACCACACAGAGCAGAGGAATGAGCGTCAATGACAGCAGCCACGAGCAGAGCAGGGTGATGGTCACCACCATGAAAAGATGCGCGGTGTACTCGCCGGTGGAGGATTCGGCCAGGAAGATGGGCAGGAACGCCGCCGAGGTGGTCAGCGATGAGGTCAACAGCGGCACTCTCAGTTCCTGGGCAGATGACACCGCGGCAGTGACCGGACTCATACCGCGTTGCAGGGACACCAGGATGGACTCCGACATCACGATGGCGTTGTCGACGAGCAGGCCCAGGGCGATGATGAGGGCGGCGATGGAAATGGTGTTCAGGCTGATACCGAAGACCAGCATCAGGGCGAACGAAGCCAGCATCGCGGCGGGAATCAGAGAAGCCACCACCAGCCCGGTGCGCGGGCCGAGGAAGAGCAGCATCAAAACCACCACGATGGCGATGGCCTGCACGAGGCTGCTTATGAAATTGTCGACGCTCTTGCTGACCTCCGCGGGCTGAAAGCACACGGTGTTGAACTCGATGCCGATGGGATAGACCTGCTGCATGCGCTGGATCACCGCGCGGGTTTGCTGACCCAGGTGGATGATGTTGCCGCCGTCCCGCATGGAGACGCCGATACCGAGCGCCGGTACACCTGAGGAATGAACCAGTGAACCGGGAGGTTCGACATAGCCGCGCCGTATGTTGACGATGTCCTCAAGGTAGAGCACGTCACCCCGGGCCGGGTGCGTGATCACGGCCTTGCCCAGCTCTGCCACGGTAGCGAAGTTGCCCGACGGCTCCAGCGTGATCCTTTCCTCGCCGGTGTCGATGTTTCCGCCGGGAAAGATGATGTTCTGAGCCCTGAGCGCCTGCTGCAGTTGTTGGGGAGATAGCCCGAGGGTTGCCAGGCGTACGTTGTCATATTCGAGGAAGATCCGCTCAGCCTGGGACCCGTAGATCTCGACCTTGGCCGCATCGGGCACCCGCAGCAACTCGTCTCGCACCTGGTCGGCGACGTCTTCCAGTTCTGCGTAAGTGAAACCCTCGCCGGTCAGGGTGAAGATGATTCCGAAAACATCCCCGAACTCGTCGTTCACCTCCGGGCCGATCGCCTCGGCCGGCAATTCGGAACGCACATCGGAGATCTTGCGACGCAGGTTGTCGAAGATGGGCCGCATCTCCCGGTAGCGTTCCTTGAAGTTGACATAGATGATCGAGACCCCAGTCTGTGATTCACTGCTGATGAAATCAAGTTCCGGAATCTGCTGGATCACGGCTTCGATGGGATCGGTGACCAGGTCCTCGACGCGCTGCGGACTGGCCCCGGGCAGGATGGTCGTCACCAGCGCCGTACGAATGGTGAAGCCGGGATTCTCGGCCCGCGACATGGTCCGGTAGGCTGTCAAGCCGGCGTAGATGATGACGAGTAGAATCGTGAAAGTGACCCATCTTTTCTCGATGGCGATCTTGGTCATGGGCGCTAGCCTTTCCCTCCCTGACCGGAAGCGATCGATGCGGGATAAAGGTTTTGAGGCGGCGGGCTCGATTTGTCAGAAGGTCGCGATTATGTCTGGCCTGATGGATACCTGGCTTACAGCAACTTGACCTGCTGGCCGTCGCTGATGCGGCTGATGCCCGCGGTGACCACGAGTTCGCCCTCCTGCAGTCCCTCGACTATCTCCAGGCCTTCGCTGGTCAGGTCGCCCACACTGACGGCGCGGCGTCGGGCGACGCCCAGGCCGTCAGCGGTGATCTCCAGCACGAATACGAAGCGCCCATGATGGTCCTCGCCGACGGCGACGGGCGGAACGACCAGGTGTTCTGCTTCTCCTCGGTTTTCGAACCGGAAGGAGACCTCGGCGGCCATCCCGGGACGGATGCGGGGATCGTAGGTATCCAGCCGCACGGTGACCGGGTAGGTGGTGGCAAATCCCGTTGAGGTGACTCCAACCTCCGTGACCGTGGCCGTGAACGTCTCGTTCTTGACGGCGCCCAGGCCGACCTGTGCCTGGCTGCCTGTTTCGATCTGCGCGATCAGGACTCCCGGTACCGTCACCTGGACCTCCGGCTGGTCGCCCGAAGTGAGCAGGGCCACTTTCTGACCGGTGCTGACGTTCTCGTTGACCTCGACCTGGACGGCTGCCACGGCGCCGCCGAAAGGTGCGGTGAGGCGCGTGTAGTCCACTTGTAATCGGGCCAGCTCAAGACGTTTCTGGATGGACTGGACCTGGGCTTCTGCGGACTCGTAAGCAGCCAAGGCGGCATCGAGATCCTGTTTCGAGGCGCCGGCATTTTCCCACAGGGCCTGGATGCGCTCATAAGAACTGCGTGCGTTCTTCTCGGTAGCCCGAGCTTGCGCCAGGGAGGCTTCAGATTCCTGAACCTGCAGGCGATAATCGCTGTCGTCCAGGGTGGCGACCAGATCGCCTTGTTGCACCCTGTCGCCGACATTGACCGCGACCCGCGTCACATTACCGGCGACCTTGAAGCTGAGCTGGGACTCGGTGCCAGCCTTGGCGACACCGCTGAAGGTCCTGACGCGCGCACCGCCGGTCATGTAGACGGCCTGGTATCTGACCGGTCGGATGATTTCCTCGGGCGGTTCTGCATTGTTGCCGCAGCCATAGGCCCCCCCGAGGGCGATCAGCAATGCCAAGCAAAGACCTGAACGCATCATAACCGCCCACTCCTTCTTCGGGCCGAAGAACGTGTGCTGCTCTACGAGCACAGTCGACATAATAAAGTCCAGTAAAGGTGAGCAGCAATACTGAATGAACGTGATGGTGAGAGAGCTGGACCGGATTTACCCCGCGACATTGACGTCGGACAAAAGCGCTAGAAGACCATCTGCCACGCTGCAGCAACGGATGTGTAGTCATTGCCCACAGTGGTGGTCAGTCCCGTCGTTGCCATGAACTTGAGCGTGTACTTGCTGGCAACTGGCAAGGCTAACGTGATTCCCACACGATTGTTGGTTTCGGGATCCAGCTTGTCACCGCCGTCAACCTTGGTCGCACCCCCCAGGCTCTGACGCGACGAGACCGCCAGCCAGAATCTATGTTTGAAGCGGTAGACCAGGTGGACCTGGAACGTGAAGAGCGGATCCTGGGAAAGTGTGCTCGTGCCGAGGAATTCGCGGTTTTCGGTGAAAAACCACGCACTAGCATATGCCTCCCACAGGAAGCCTGCAGTCACATGTGAAACCCCGAGCTGGGGGCCGATCCGCCACCGGTTAGAGCCCAGGTTGACGAGCATGTTGGCGTCGTACTGACCCAGCGGTAGACTCACGCGCAGGGTCGCGCCCACGATGGTCCGGGGCTGGAATTGCGCAAACTCGACGCGTGTCAGCGCCGGCGCGCCCACCAGAAACACCCCCAGGCGCAGCATGGGATCACCAAACCCTCTTTGCGAGGTGGACTGCACCGTGCGTCCGATGTCTCCCTCCCAATCGCCAACGACGAAAGGCAGGACGATGTCAACCCTGCTGGCCATTCCGAACACACCGGTGGAACGTGAGTAGGCGGCGGCGATACTGTGTATGTGCGCGTTGGCGTTCTCGACGGGAATCGTCTTGTCGAAGAGGACCGTGCCGCTCGAGAAAGCGTAGCTCATCGTAGCCAGGTTCACGCCGACCGGGGCCGGCGTGTAGACCCTGGGTTGCACGTCCTGGGCCGCGAGCTGGCTGGCAACCAGTAGGTTCAGCCCGACTAGCACGGCAGTGCGCGGGGTCATCCGCTGCCGACCATTTCTGCCTGTGGCGGCGTCCAGTTCTTGAAGCGCTCCAGATCGGGGACATAGATCCGGAGGACCACGTCGATACCATAATCACCACGGTTCACTGGCAGCCAGTTCTCGGCTGGTACGCCAGCCGGTTGTTCGGCGGCGACATGAATTTCGATGCCGCCATCGGCATTCAGCTTCATCCCTCCATTCTCGCCAACGCTGTACTTCTTCCGGTCGTTCGGGATGAAGAACCCGTTTTTATGTCGGGTTCCGCATTCGTTTGCGGAGCTAAAATTTATGATGATCCCGCTTGATAATGTGAAAGCAGTATTCAGCGTCTGGTCCTGTCGTTTAGTGACCTGTTTTCTGACTGCCGATCAATGCGCTTGTTTCACCTCATCCGGATCAGGGCGCCGGTAACAGCACCTGGACCTGCACGCGCAGTTGCCAGTCCGGTCCGATATCCGGCTTGACAACGTTGTAGAACGCCCCCACCTGCGAGTTGATTGGCAGCTTTCCCGCAAAGACGAGTCTTCCCGCACCAAGCCCGAAGGGCACGGTCCATTTCTGGCCCTCGTCGGCCAGCCAGTTCACCGTTATGATGGGCGCGCTGTTGATGTACCAGCCCTGTCCGAGCTGGCGAACGATGAAGTACTGGATCAATCCCTTGTTCACGTCGCCACGATCCGCGTTGCCGGCGATCGACCAGAGGTTGTTGGCCAGGAGTCCAAGGGTCCAGGGACCCGGTTGGGCAAGTACGACCGCGGAAGGGCCCAGGCTCCACTTCTGGGTTCCGCGGTTTTCGCCACCGGAGGGAATCTCCAGTGCTGGCCCGAATCCCCATGTGATTGATCCGGCTGGCGGTGCGTAGTAGGCAGTGAAGAGGATATCGCTCAGACCGGAAGCGTAAGTGCCGCTCTCGGCGGATATATCCGGCAACCAGACGAAGGGGAATATCATACGCGTGATGAGCTTTCCCTCGGCCAGCGGTATGACCGGCTGGATATTCAGCACGTTCCGGGTGCGATCGAACTCGCCGAGCCCGAAGTCATTGTTGAGCTGGAAGGGAACACTCATCAGATCGGCTATCGGATTTGCGGCTTCCTGGGCCAAATCGTCAGCCGATTTCTGTGCCGTGGCAGCGAGAGGGTAAAGCAGCGCCAATCCAACGACTCCAATCACCAGAAATCTGGTCATCTGTTATACCTCCCCAACAAGGTCTCTGATCAGCGAAAGGCCCGGACCAACGAAAGATTATCCTCCGCGAAGCAGCCGCAGTAGTCATCGCAGAGCGGCCGGAACGAGAGATCCCGACAGCACAGGGATGTAGGGATGCTCGAACCAGATAAAGTGCCGCGCTGGTGCAGTATTGACCCCACTTGCGAAAAATTTCAATACAATCCATTGGCTCGCGGGATTGGGTCTCAACGGTGAGCGAGAACAAGACTTTAATCATCTTGTCAGCCAGAGCAAGAGCATCCCACCCATGCTCCAATACCGGAGGGGAGCCGACCGGCGCCCCTGTGTTGTCGAGCGACGCTGCTGGTAGAGTGTTAGGTCGCCGAACCAGAAATGGGGTGATGACCGAACCTTGAAGCGGCTTGCCAAACAGGTCAGAAGGCGCTCTCGGCTGGGCCCGACCGACATTCCAGTCTCGGCGAGTGCGCAATATATTCGGGTTCTGCGGTCGTGTCCCGTTCAGATAGGGTTAATATTCGGGGCCTGCGCCATTGCCCCTGTCAGTAAGGGGTTACCTGCCCGAGGAGGCGCAGGGCCGGGGAGCACTCTCCCGGCGGGCAAAACGGGTTCGCGGGCGGACAGGGTTTACAACTGTAAGCCGTTACTATGAAGACACATGTAAGGGCCGTTGAAAAATGCTCGCCTGCAGGATGGACGGGGACTTAGATTTCTGGGCACTCTTGTGAGCGTGCGTCGGACCACGTCTGCAGCCGGCGGTCACCAGGGTCCTGACGGCCGGCGGGTTGATCTCGGGTGCCGACAGCCAGTGGAACGATGACGAGGAAAACACAGGCGGATGGTTGCTAGAATCTTACAAGCGTTGGCTTGCCTGCGACATTTCCTGCTGGTGCCGGGGGCCTTCTGGATTCTGCTGTTTCTTGCGGCCGCCAGCCTCGCCGATCCCTCCCCCAGGGACACTGCAGCAGGCGAACCGATTTACACTTACGATCTGATGCCCGGGGTCCGAACCATCGTCCTCGACGGCGGCAACCTGGAGTTTCATTACGAGGCCGGCGGCATCACGCACCTTTTGCTCGCGGTCGATCCTGCCTTCCGGAATGGACCTCGCGGCGGCAAGGCGGACGTATTCACCGGCCTGTTTGCCGAGGGAGTGACTGGCGGCCAGCGCGGCTTCGCACGCGAGGCCGATGACGACAGCGATGGTCTACTGGACGAGGACCGCGCAGACGGCATCGACAACGACGGTGACGGCAAGCTTGACGAGGATTTCATGGCCGTCAGCGATGCCATGGTGGTCGTCCATCGCGCTACGGCCGGACGCCAACTGCACCTGGAAACCTATCACTGGAATTATTCTCACCTCAGGTCGAGTCTGGCCGTCTCGTACCTTGATACCGATTCAGCCCAGCAGAATCGTGATGGACTCGTGACGCTCAGGCTACCTGACACCAGGTGGCATCAGACCGACCTTCCCCTTACCGGTCGGGTCAATCGAGGCAACCCGGTCGTGCGAAAGGATGTGATGTACGTCGCATCCATTCCCCATCCCGACGATCCGGACAGGAGTTTGTGGGTGGGGGTGTACTCACTCTCGCACGGGCGAAGAGGGCAGACGCCGGGACCGCTGCGCAGGATCAAGCTTGCGGGCAGCGTGCTGGATGTGCCTCTTCAGCGCGGTGATGTCGATCTGGCGATCTCCATAGCCCCCAGCCTGTTGCAGTTGCGATACAATCTGGTGCAGATGCGGGCGGTTCATCGGG
>Ga0209536_100006979_pt1 | contig 17173 bp, 13 predicted proteins | sample DeeMarSeWOR28_12_FD_187461 | JGI IMG/M metagenome (GOLD analysis project Ga0209536, IMG submission 187461) | Marine sediment microbial communities from White Oak River estuary, North Carolina - WOR-2-8_12 (SPAdes) (version 2) | ecosystem: Environmental > Aquatic > Marine > Intertidal zone >... | reverse complement strand
TTGGGGCTCTGCCCCACACCCCGGTTCATTTTCTTGCGCGGCCAAGAAAACGGAACCAAAAGAAGGCCGCCCCAACGATTGTTTCTATACGCGCTGCTTCAGGCCTGCCCGCTAAATTAAAATAGCCGCTTCGCTTCTCATTTTAATTCTTAACGCGTTCAGTCCAGAACCATCCCTAAAAAATCAAAGGGGAGAAAAGAATTAAAAGATGCATTATGGAATTAGTACTACATTAATTTAGTTCCCCCCTTTAGAAAAGGGGGGGATTTGATCATCCCCTTTAGCGAGTTTAGGATGTTGAAGCGATAAAAAAGATTAAGAAGAAATTACTGTCTGACCGAAGGGAGTTTAATTACTTCCTTTTTTATTAATTGAACAGCCGTTAAGAACTCGGGACTGGGCCACATTTCTTTGGTTACTTGCTTTTGTGGTAAAAGAAAGTAACTCCGCCGGAAGGGCACCCCGGGGTTTGGGGCAGAGCCCCATATTTAATATCTAAGCCGCCCGCTTAAACTTATTTCTTATCTTTATATAAAGCCATTGAATCAAAGAAATCAAAACAACTATCCCGAGTAATCCGCCGACTAACTTTGGAAACCCGATTCCATAGAGAACGATGAACGAAGTTGTCAGATACTTTATTAACACAGCTAAGATCTCTGTTGACCCGGCCTGAGGAAGCTCTATAATACTGCTTTGCTGTGATAATAAGGAGTAAATGGATTTAATGCTGACGGCATTAACCTTTTTCTCATCCAGCTGTAATGCATCCCTCCCAAAAATGGAATGGTCAGAAATCACTGCCTGTATGCCGATCACCTTTCCTCCGCTGTTCAGGACAGGGCCATCTTTGCTGTCAGGAAAGTACGTAATCGGGACAGTCTTTTTTATTTCTATGCGCTTGGGAGCTTCTCCATTTTCACTCATTGATTTTACGATTCCCTCGGCAACGGTCTCTTTTAAACTTTCTGATTTACCGACCATCAGCACTTTCTCATCAAGGGTTAACCTGTAATCAAAACCCAGTTCAAGCGGAGTTTCATCAAGAGCACTGACCTGAATCATGGCAAGATCATTCTGTGCATCCAATGCAAGAATTTTAATCTTGTCATATGTGTTCGAATTACTTTTCACCTCTGCAGAATATGCATCCTCAAGGATGCCGGCATTTGTCATTATTCTTCCCTCGCGGTCTATAAAAAAACCGCTTCCGTTGTCGATCTTCTCCCCCGTATTGTCGTAGAATGTTATTGAAACGATGCCAGGACTTGCCATCCGGACTCTTTCTTGCAGAACAGTAACTTCATCTTGAAATCCAAAAAAACTTGAGGCGGGTTCATTTTCGGCACTGTAAGCAATAGGGCCTGAAAACAGAGAGAAGGTCAAAGCACAGAAAAAAAGAAGAGCCGGTATACACTGTGAAATGAGTCTTTTTGATTTATTCATGGTTATTATCAAGCGGGTAAATCTGCGCAACGAGTCGCTTTAAACATTGAATGCTAAATTATTATTGAAACGAATATAGTATAGCAAAACACACATTTAGTTATGTCAGTGAGCCTTTCCTTCCCATTATTGAATGAAATTTCATACAAGGATTTCTGCAAATCCATACAATAGTTAAGTCCCTTTAATTCTAACTGGCTGATATTCAAGAAAACTTAAATTTATGAGGCTGGCAACCTTATTGCATGAAATTAAAAAACCATTCATGTAGAGAAGGGGGGATATCTAATAAAATATGGAAATTTATAATAAGATAAAGCAATTCTTAGTCAGTAGCGGTTCCAGTATCGTACGTGTCTTCACGAGAAACAAATTTCAGAAGGACCAGGTTCCGCCGATCCAGATGGCGATGCTGTCAGGAAGTATCAGAAGAGTCAAGTAATTAGTGACTTGAGAAGGCCGGTTTTTTTAATGTCTTCAATTGTATCGATATCACGCAACGTGACTGTAAATCCAATACTGTAGTTAAATTTCTTTGACTGATCAAGGCTCTTTTTTAAAGTCTGATCTGAGGACCAGGGTACGTCTTCAAACACTTCCTTAATCAGCTTTCTCATTCCGACTAAATAATAGCCGCCGTCTGCTGCGGGTCCAAAGACAAGGTCATGAGTTGACAACAGATCTATTGCGTTCAGAACTATTGAAGGTGAAAGGTCGGGTATGTCTGCGCCTACGAGAGCAGCTTTTTTGTAACCCGCACTGAAAACTCTTTCAAATGCGCGAAACATTCCTGCACCGAGATCACGCTCGGGAAGCGGAATCAGTTTAATGCCAAAGTGTATAAAGTATTCCTCTGCGCTTTCAGGGGCAAACGCGATAAATGTATCAATTGCGGGAATTGATGACAGTTTTTTCATTGTAAGAGTAAGAAGTTTTTTATAAAGCTCAACCCGTTGATCATCTGAAAGGCCGCGTACTCTGGTTTTGACCTTTCCTTTCTCAGGGTATTTTGCAATTATAATCAGGGCATTCTTATTCATGTTCTCCGATTTCCAACGATTTTGGAATTTATTGCAATTTGAGATTTGTAATTTAACATAACTCGTATCGTTCTATCGTACATCACGATAATGCTTTATGAGCTTTTCAGGTAAAACATTCATAAATGTATAGAGGAAGGCAATGGTCCAGTCTCTCAGGGTAGTGTAGAGCAAACCTTCATTCAGCCACCGTCTTGGCGAAGCTTTTACAGGTTGTTTGACGAAAGCTATTTTGCCCAGCTTTTTGAGCCTCTTTGAAATCTCGATGTCTTCCATTAAGGGAATGTCAGCAAAACCCCCAATCCGGTCGAACATGTCCTTTTTCAGAAACATCCCCTGGTCACCATACATCAGGCACGTTAACCTTGCACGTATATTAGCGACGAATTCAATTATCCTGTATCGAAACTGAGAACTCTCGATGCCTAAATAAAATGCGCCCGCGGCAATGGAATCATCACGCAGTATATCCCGTATAGTATTGAATCCATCACCGGGCAGGACGCAGTCTGCATGAAGGAACAGAAGTATGTCACCTTCCGCTTTCGAGGCTCCAAAATTCATGACACTGGCCCTGCCGGTTTTTGTCGTGAATACCTTATCTGTAAAATCACGGGCGATGGATACCGTATCATCGCTGCTTCCGCCGTCGACAATGATGAGCTCCTCATTTTCAGAGATCCGCAGTTGTCGTAATGTGGTGCGCAGAATAGCGCGCTCATTATAAACAGGAATTATTATACTGATTTTATCTGCTGCCATATTGAAAACCTTTTAACTGCTCCTGAACATTATACTTCTATAAATACCTTTTGTTATTTATGTTACTGCATTGAACCTCGGGGTTTCATGTTGACAGGCAACATTACCATATTATAAACGAAGCCACGCTTGCCCGCTTAACTTGATATTCAATCACTTTTGTGATATTTATGTGATATTTAGGTTGTATAATGACATTCAGATTTATGATTAATGTCATAGGTGATCTGATGTGACGAGTTTAAAATACAATTAGTTAAAACATTAATGTTCAGGATGAAGAATTATTCCTGAATAAAACATTCTGAAAGGAGAAATTTAATATGAGAAAAACCAGATACATACTGTTTATTATTACACTGGCAGTGCTTTTCACCGGTGCTGCAACTGCAGGAATGGCGATGAAGCACGGAGGGGGCGGAGGCCATGGAATGTCGATGCATCACCAGCATGAGATGCTTAATCATTCCCTGGGAATGGCCCTGCAGGGATCAAATCTTGTCATGATCGGCCAGATGGAAATGGTTCCCGGTCTGGATAAGCTGACAATCGATCACGGCAAAAAGATGCTTGGGAACGCACGTACAATGTTGAATGAGACCATGTCTGGTGATACAATGATAAAAATGCATTCAGAAGGAATGTCGCCGGCAGATGACCCCATGATGAAATATACACACCAGTTGGGAGAAGCTGCAATGAAAGTAATGGATCTTCTTGATAAGCATTCAGAGATGAAAGGGCACTCAATGGAGGTTCATCATCAGCATATTATTCTGAACCACGCATTGAAGATGGCCATTGAGGGGTCTGACATGCTTATGACCGGTCAGATGGGCATGGCTCCCGGTGTTGACGATCATTCTGTTACCCACGGAAAAAACATGATGAAGGAAGCTCGTGCTCTCTGGAACGAAGTCATGTCAGGTGATTACATGATGAAGATGCATGGCGAGGGAATGTCTCCTGACAAGCATAAAGGAATGGCGTTTACCCATGAACTGGCAGAGGAACAGATAAAGGTTATGGACCTGCTTGAGAAGATGCCACCGGTCATGTGAGGTTCTAATATGCGTTTTCTGTGACAGACTGACAGCAACTATTATTAATAACGAAGCAATATGAAAAGGAGGAATGAATGAAGAGGTTATTACTTCTGTTCTTAGCCGTAACTCTGGCGATTGGTTTTGCCTATGTAACGACTGCTGATGCGGATTGCGGAATGATGGGTGGCGGCTGCGGAGCTCATGGCCAGGCCAGTATGAAAGGCTGTGGCATGGGTGCTATGACCGGGAGTTGCGGTGCCGGATGCATGTGCGGTGAAATGCACGGTGCCGGGCATGGATGCGGCATGGCTGGTACGGAGGCAATGAAGGGTTCCTGCGGAATCCCTGGTTGTGGGTGTGGTGCGGGTTGTTCAGGTGCAGGATGTGCGTGCGAAGCAATGCGAGGGATGGGCGGACATGCTGCAAGACATGGAATGGGAAATCCCATGATGAAGGCATTTCTTGATGAGACCAAAGATTTAAGAAAAGAACTTCATATGAAAAAGTTTGAATATCATGAGGCTGCACGAAATTTCGATGTTCCGGTGGAAGATCTGATGAAGATGGAGAAAGAGATAAAAATGCTTCAGATGAAGATAGAGAGGTACTGGCTCAAATAATTCAGGCAGGGGGTATGGCCTGATCGCCATGCCCCGGACGCATCCACCCTGACACATCTAATGTTCTTTAAGAAGGCATTTATTATTGATAAAAGAGAAGGGGCATAGAGAAAATAGTTTCTGAAGAAAATGACGCAGGAGTCCATAAACACTGAATTGAGAGAGCTGGTATTATAGACGCTATATAAATTGATCATATATTTTTAGGGGAACTAAAATTTGTTAATGAAATCATTTCGTAAAATATATTCTGTAATTATCAGGAGGTTCAGTTGAGGAAAATTATTACACTGGTACTTATTGGTTTTTTAACAGGCTGCGCTTCAACGGGCAAGGAGGTACAGACAGAAGCAGAAGGGCATGAACATAAACACGGGAAGTTTACCCAGCACCTTGCCGACAGTCAACTGCTGGTTACTGAGAAAGGCCTGTTCAGTGTTGAAATGGATATCCCTGACAAAAGGCTGAAGGTTGGAGTCAATACAGTTAATCTTATCGTTCATGAAAACAGGGACAGGGATGTGCATGGCGCGAAGATTACCGTTACGCCATGGATGCCTGAAATGGGTCATGGTGTATTCAGTCCCCTTACCGTAACAGAAAAAGGGAACGGGCTTTATACGGTAGAAAACATCGTTCTCGTTATGGGGGGCCACTGGGAGTTCCGGATTCATATCAAGTGGGGAGATGAAGAGGACAGTGTTGTATTTGATTTCCCCTATGTAAGGACATCAGAAGGGTATGGCTACATAAGAACAAAAACACCTGCAGGATTTAATGCTGTACTGGGAATGAAAAACCCGCTTCGGGAGCTCGAACCTGAAATCATTAACGAAAACGGAAAGACAATCAAGGTTTTTACGCTTACGGTGAGAGATATAGGCTTTGAACTTTTTCCTGACGCTCCCATGATGGGATGGGGATTTAACGGAACAATACCCGGGCCTACGCTGAGAATGACAGAAGGAGACCGGATTCGAATTATTCTGAAAAACGATTCAAGCGGCGAGCACACAATTCATATTCACGGCCAGGCCAAGCCCGTAACGATGGATGGCGTTCCATTCCTCAGTCAGAAACCGGTAAAAAAAGGAGAGTCCTATACATATGAATTCACTGCAAACTACCTGGGTACATCCTGGTATCACTGCCACGTAGACAGCGCCCATCACGTTGATATGGGCATGTATGGAGCCTTTATTGTAGAGCCAAAACAGGAGAAGCTGGAATACGACAGGGAATATATCATGATCCTTGATGAGTGGCCCACAAAGCATGTGCATGTCCATGAAGAAGACGATGAGGCTGCCGGACATGAGAAACATGGTGTCATGTCTGTGCATCAGGGGTCTCAGCCGGAACACACGCATCCCGGTGACAGAAAGGAAAAGAGAGATTATTACCCGAAGACATATAACCCCCATAATCCCGTATACGATGCCTTTACCATAAACGGCAGGGCATTTCCCCTGACCGAGCCGGTCTATGTGAAAAAAGATGAAAAAATCAGAATTCGCTTCATCAATGCCGGATATCAGCCTCACTTTATGCATACCCACTCACATAAATTTACGGTCGTCACCAGAGACGGAGCCTACGTTGATGAGCCTCAACTGCGTGACACCGTAATGGTCGGACCCGGACAGCGGGTAGATATAATCCTGGTTGCCGACAATCCCGGCATCTGGCCGTTCCATTGCCACAGACTTGACCATGTTGCCAATGATCACATCTATCCGGGAGGAATGCTGACGTTTATTGTGTATGAGGATTACGATCCTGAAAAAGCCCGTTAGCCATGACCACTCCCGGTGTGGACAATTGACCCGAGTCCACACCGGGAGTGGGCACGGGGATAACGGGGATTCTTAAATGAAGCAAGAACACGTTAATAAAATAATTATTGTCGCAGCAGTTATAGCATTGATTGCTGCCTTTAGGATATTTAATCTCGGGGATTACCTGACGCTCTCGTATATAAAGGAGTCACAGGCCCGTTTTCAGGAAATGTATGCTGCAAGTCGGTTTGCTGTGATTGCAGGATATATGGGAATCTATATTGTCGTGACTTCCCTGTCATTGCCCGGAGCAGCAATCATGACGCTTGCTGGAGGTGCATTGTTCGGCCTCGCTGCAGGGACCATCATCGTTTCGTTTGCAAGTACGATCGGTGCGACGCTGGCCTGCGCTGTCTCACGGTTCGTTCTCAGAGACTGGGTCCAGAATAAATTTGGTGAAAAACTGAAAACCGTGAACGCGGGCGTTGAAAGAGAGGGGTCCTTTTATCTTTTTACAGTTCGACTCATACCGGTTTTCCCCTTCTGGCTGATTAATCTCGTAATGGGGCTGACAAAAATGCGCCTCATAACATTTTACTGGGTGTCCCAGCTTGGGATGCTGGCAGGAACGATCGTCTATGTAAACGCCGGCAAGGAACTGGGAAAGATTGACTCGCTGTCAGGTATACTGTCTCCGACATTGATTCTGTCATTTGTATTACTTGGATTATTTCCGTTAATAACGAAGAAGGTGCTGGGTTTGTATAAGAGGAAAAGGATTCAAGGGCCCAGGGTTCAAGGGATCAAGTGAAAAATAGGGTTCAGTTGTTAGTTTTCAGTCTGAAAACTAACAACTAACAACTTTGAGAATCCTTGAATCCTGATTCTTAAGGAGGGTAGAATGCCGAAATATGATTTTGATATAGGAATTATCGGGGGTGGTGCGGCCGGTCTTACCGTTGCATCGGGAGCAAGCCAGTTCGGGGCAAAATCCCTGCTTATTGAGAAAGAAAAGTCTCTGGGAGGGGACTGTCTCCATTATGGCTGCGTTCCGAGCAAGACCCTCATAAAGACCGCCCATGTTTACCACATGATAAGAAATTCTAAAAAGTACGGACTGCCCAAAACCGACGTGAGCCCTGTAGATTTCAAAGAGGTAGCAAAAAGAATCCAGTCAGTCATAGGAACCATACAGAAGCATGATTCAGAGGAACGGTTCTGCAAACTTGGCGTCAAAGTCGAGTTTGGCGACGTTCAGTTCCAGGATGAATATTCGGTGCGCGTAAACGGCAAAGGGTATTCCGCCAAAAAGTGGGTAATTGCCACAGGTTCTTCTCCGGCCATACCGCCGATACAGGGGATTGAAGGGGTCTCTTACATAACGAACAAAGAAATTTTTTCTCTGAAAAGTCTTCCCGCTTCGATGGTTATTATCGGCGCCGGGCCTATCGCGATCGAAATGGCACAGTCATTCTGCAGACTGGGAACGAAAGTAACGGTCATCCAGCGGAGCGGTCAGATTCTGAGCAGGGAAGATAAGGATATGGCAGATGAGGTTATGAAGGTGCTTGAATCCGAGGGAGTTACATTTTACCTGAATGCTTCGATTGTGAGTGCAAAGGACCTTGGTTCAGAGAAGGCTGTCGTTACGAAGACGAAAGAAGGAAAAACCAAAAGTGTGAAGGCTGAACAGATACTGGTTGCCCTCGGCAGGAAGCCCAATCTTGAAGGTATCGGCCTCGATGGTATTTCCCTTAAATTCGACAGCAGGGGGATAAAAGTTGACAGTCGATTAAGAACAAATCACAAACATATTTATGCTGCAGGTGATATTACCGGAGCGTATCAGTTTACCCATGCAGCAGGATATGAAGGAGGAGTTGTGCTGAGCAACGCTATCCTGCATTTGCCGAAAAAAGCGGTCTACACATATCTTCCATGGTGCACCTATACTGACCCTGAACTTGCCAGCATCGGGATGAATGAAAAAAGCGCTCAATCAGCCGGTATCAAATATTCGGTATGGACAGAAGAATTCCGCTCCAATGACAGGAGCCTGGCAGAAGGGGAAGAAACGGGCAGGATCAAAATGATACTGAACGAAAAAGAAAAGCCTGTGGGTGTGCAGATTCTGGGTCCCCATGCGGGTGAACTGGTCAGTGAGTGGGTTGCTGTCATGAATGGAGGGGTGAAGCTTTCTGCACTTGCTTCGGCAGTTCACCCCTATCCGACCCTTGGGGAGATCAATAAAAGAGTTGTTGGCAATTTCTTCGCGGGAAAGATCTTTTCAGATAAAGTGAAAAAAACCCTTAAATTCTTTTTTCATTTTAAGGGAAGGGCGTGTGAGTGAAAGAGAATGATGAGGTACAGGGTAAGGGGTAAGGAACCATTATCTTTGTTGGTGTATAATTTACGAAATTCTTTAATGCTTGTATTCCAGAGGAGTAGTAATGAACAGACCATCGGCAAAAAACCAGTTTGTGAAAGAATATTACGGAAAGGTGATTCAGGGGAAGATTGATCTGAAGACCAATGCCTGCTGCTGCAGTGACGAATTATCGCACCCTGTTATCGGTAATATTGAAAAGCAGATCGACAATGAAGTTCTCACAAAATATTACGGCTGCGGTTCACCGATTCCTCCGTCGCTTGAGGGCTGTACGGTCCTGGATCTCGGGTGCGGCACAGGCAAGGATGTATTTATCGCATCACGCCTTGTCGGGCCGGATGGATTTGTGACCGGCATTGATATGACTGATGAGCAGATTGAGGTTGCGCAAAGACATGTCTCTTCCCATACGGCAAAATTCGGCTATTCTCAACCGAATGTAAATTTCATAAAAGGCTACATAGAAGATTTGAAAGAGAATGGCATCGAGGACAGCTCAATTGATGTTGTGATGTCCAATTGCGTACTCAATTTATCAACGGACAAGCAGGCTGTTTTCTCCGAGATATTCCGTGTACTGAAGCCGGGGGGCGAGCTTTATTTTTCAGACGTCTTTACCGGAAGGAGGGTCCCCGGGGACCTGCAGAATGATCCCCTGCTTTATAGCGAATGCCTGGGCGGAGCAATGTATATCGAAGACTTCAGGAGAATCCTGAGAGCAATCGGCTGCCTCGATTACCGGGTGGCCACGAAAAGGAAGATCAATCTGGGAAATCCTAAAATTGAAATGAAGGCAGGTATGGTGGATTTTTATTCCATGACTGTGCGTGCCTTTAAACTGAGCAGTCTTGAAGATGTCTGTGAAGACTACGGCCAGGTTGCCGAATACAGGGGCACCATACCGGGATATCCCCATACCTTTGAACTTGACGACCATCACAGGTTTCTGTCAGGGAAGCCCATGCTTGTCTGCGGCAACACGGCATCTATGCTGAGTGAGACCCGATATGGGAGACATTTCAACATAACAGGTGACAGAACTGTTCACTATGGAAGGTTTGACTGTGCACCGGCATGGGAAAAGCACCAGGGGGATGATGAGGGCGGCGGTGCCTGCTGTTGAGAATTATTTGCGTTAAAACATATGTCTGACTCAGTCAGAAAATACGTTAAAAAGGCTCAGGCTGTCCTCAATAAAAACTGGTCCGGATCTTATACCATCCCCGCATCATCACTCTACCCGCACCAGTGGAACTGGGATTCAGGGTTTATCGCGATCGGTTATTCCCATTACGACACCCGAAAAGCGATAAATGAATTAACGCACCTTTTTCATGCCCAGTGGAAAAACGGGATGCTGCCCCAGATTGTTTTCAATAAAAGCAGCCTCGGAAAATACTTTCCTGAACCTGACTTCTGGAGGACCGATCTTTCGCCGAATGCTCCTGATAACTGTTTAACCTCGGGTATCACGATGCCGCCGATTCATGCGGTTGCAGTACTGAAAATATATGAGAACGCGCAGAGGAAAGAGGATGTTAAAGACTTTCTCAAATGGATTTACCCCCGTCTCCTCTCTTATCACCGCTACCTTTACGGGGAAAGGAACATGGATGGAGACGGGCTGATCTATATCAGGCATCCATGGGAGTCAGGCATGGACAACTCGCCTTCCTGGGACAGAGTGCTCGACAAAATTGATATCACGACAGTGACGATTCCGCAGTATGAAAGAAAAGATACGCAAAGCAGCGTCTCCGCTGACATGAGGCCCACAAAAAAGTATTACGATTACTTTGTCTATCTCCTGGAAATATTCAAAAAATGCAGCTACGATGAGCGGGAGATCGCGAAAGAGTGCCCGTTTCTCATTGGCGGTCCGCTGTTTAATGCCATCCTCTGTGCATCGAACGAAGCGTTAATAAAAATAGGCGACATTCTGCATGAACCGGTTGAAGAAATTCAGGAGTGGTATACACTGACTTCAGGAGCAATCCGGACAAAACTATATAATGATAATCATGGTATATTTGATGCCTATGATATAAGAGCGGGCAGCCTTCTGGAAATTGAGACTTCGGCAGGGTTTATCCCGCTTTTTGGCGGAGCTGCTTCGTCCAAACAGGCAGGCAGGATCTATCAATATCTAAACTCCAAAAGTTTCTGCGCTCTTCACCAGGGAAACTGTTTTACCTTCCCGAGTTATGACACACAGAAAGAAGATTTTAAAAGGGAGAACTACTGGAGGGGGCCGGTATGGATCAACATAAACTGGATGCTGATGCAGGGCCTCAGGAGATACGGGTTCAAACAGAGGGCAGACTCAATTGCCCGTGACATACTCGAGCTGCCAATGAGGTTCGGTTTTTACGAGTATTACGACTCTTTTGATGGAAGGGCGTACGGGTCTAAAGATTTTTCATGGACAGCTTCGCTGTTTATCGATACGGCGTATGAAAATTATCTCAAGGCAGGGAAGGGCGGTGCTGATAAAGTCAGGACTGTTTTGAGCAAAGAGAACATATTGAATGAGGAAAGTGAACCTTCTGGAATTTCTGGTATCAGGATCTCACAGGAAATGCTGCAGGCGGTAAGGATACTCCAGGCAAAATATTATACAGAGCAGGGGACAGTCGATTATGAATCGATAAAATTGTCGGACAAATACAGCGACTATAAGAAAATAGCTGCAAGCCTCAGGGATTTTGACCTTTCCCTCCTTTATGGGGAACAGGACAAACTCGCTTTCTGGATTAATCTCTATAACACCATTGTCGTTGACGGCATAATCGAATATAAGGTGACTGAATCGGTCAAGGAAGTTGCGGGATTTTTTTCGAAGATACAATATAACATCGGAGGACAGGGCTTTTCACCGGACGACATAGAACATGGCATACTCAGGAAAAACCGATTAAAGCCGAACCGGCTCTGGAGACAGTTCGGCCTGAATAATCCGAAGAAAAAATTTATGCTTAAACATTTTGATCCCAGGATCCATTTTGCGCTGGTCTGCGGCTCGCGCTCGTGCGCCCCGATAAAATACTACACTCCTGAAAATATTGATGATGAACTTGAAACGGCTACAAAGAATTTTCTCAACAGTTCTGAAGTTATTTTCATTCCTGCGGAAAACAGGATACTTCTATCGCAAATATTTAAATGGTATAAAAAAGATTTTGGCGGCAGGTCCGGAGCGCTGAAACTGCTTCAGAAATATATTCTGGACGATGACAAAAAAGAATTTATCGGGAAAACTCGAAATAATATTCGGATTGATTATCTGTACTATGACTGGAATTTGAATAAATAGGCTTGCTGACAGGGCATTGGTCATCGGTAAGAGGTAATAGGTGATGGGAAAGAAATACTGCCTGGCAGGGATAATAATTTCAGGAGTGCTTGTTTTTTCACTGGCACTGGCCCAGGAGACAGGGATCTTTCTGCGTGAAGATTTTAACAGTCTTGAAAACTGGGAACCGATGAATTTTCCAAAGATTAAGCGCCATACTCTCTACACGATCGTTCAGGAAGGGGAGAGCAGTTACCTGAAGGCTGAAAGCAATGCATCGGCATCAGGAATAGTTTTCAAGAGAGAGTTCAATGTATTTGATTATCCGAAGATCAGGTGGCGATGGAAGATCAGCAATGTATTTGAAAAGGGCGATGTAAAGGTCAAGGCAGGAGATGATTATCCGGCCCGTATTTACATCCTCTTTACATATGACCCCCGGACAGCATCGTTTGGACAGAAGATCAAATATGGGCTTTTTAGAAAACTGTACGGAGAGTATCCTCCGCACAGCACTCTGAACTATATCTGGGCAAACAGGAAGCATGAAGAAACCGTTTTTGTCAGCACGTACGCTGATGAGTCCATGATTATACCATTAGAGAGCGGGGCAGAGAATGCAGGAATGTGGGTCGAAGAAGATGTAAAAATCGTGGACGATTACCAGAAGGTCTTCGGAGTAGACCCGCCTTCAACCGCGAGTCTGGCCATCATGAATGACTCTGACAATACGGGTGAAAGTGCTGTTTCGTATATTGATTATATTGAAATATACAGATGATAGTTTGTCATTATTTCTGCTCACCGCTTTGGTCGGAGATACCTGCTATTTGCTTAATTTCAGATTAATAATGAATGGAGAAGTTGAAGAGCAGTTAGAGGGAAGATCGTTTCTGGATCAACAGAGGCATTCTATCCTCGTTTTCGCTCTTCCCAGAGGATGCAGAAGGAAGACTGGTCATCACCGCTGCATGCCCTGGTGACAGCCCACTTAAGAGTGAGTGGGGCCATGAGCGTCGTGAGAAAAGCCATCAGAATCAGGGCGGAAAATTGATTCTGTGTCAACAGCGGGGCTTCAATTGTTCCGGATGAGATCAGTTCGTTGCTTAACTTCAGTATAACCGAGGCAACCACGATCTCTACGGCGCCCCGTCCGTTCATTCCAAATCCGACAATCGCAGACTCCCAGAAATTTCTCTTGAAAAAAGAGTAACCCAGACCGCACCCCAACAGTTTTCCTGCAATGGCGGCAAGGGTCAGAGCGAGCGCAAAGATCATAAAAGAAGAGTTCCACTCAAAATGAAGATGGAAAGAGAGCGATGCAAAAAAAACAGGTAACAGAAATCCGTAACTCAAGCCGTAAAATCTGTCACTGATGGCATGGTATATCTTTTCATCCATCATTTCTTTTCTGATATACTGGCCGGCAAGAAATGCGCCGATGATCAGATGAAGACCAACCAGTTCTGCCAGATAGGCCATTGCGAGGGCCCCGAGAATCGCGAAGGTAAAGGCCTTGCCTTCCCGGTCATGAAGTCTTCTGGTAAGTTTTGGAACAATAAAGTGCCCGAGAATAATTGTCAGAGCAAAAAAACCGACAACCTTGACAATGACGAAGCCAATATCAAGGACGTGGATGGTTCCGCTCTTTGCCATACCCAGGAGGATGGAGAGTCCGATCAGGGAGAGGATGTCATCAGCGATTGCAGCGCCTATTATTATATGCCCGATATAGGTCGTGCTGATCTTGAGTGAATGAAGGATAACTGATTGCACTGCGATAGCGGTAATCGAAATACCCATTCCTACAAAGAGCGACTGGTAAAGGGTGCCGCCAAATGCCCTCGTCGTGAAGTAACCCAGAATAAAAGGCAGGACAAACCCTCCGACAGCGACCACGAGAGACGGCCATAAATGCTCAAGCAGTTCCTTGGGATCCATTTCCATCCCTGTATGAAACATGACAAAGAAAATACCGAGCTCGGCCAGCAGCTCAAGGCCCGGAGACGGCCCGATGAGGCCAAGAATCGGCGGGCCCAGAATAATGCCGGCAAGGAGTTCACCCAGAACAAATGGTAAACCATAGCGAGCAAAAAGACTTCCCATCGCCCATGCGACAACAAGAATTAAAAGAAGGCTTAGCATTAGTTGATGTGTCATGGTTGTATATTCAGTCCCTGTAATTCGAAATATATTTTGTCATTGATTATATCACAGGAATGCAAGTAGGTAATGGGTAAGGAGCATGACAGAGAAAATTAACCTGCACTTCTTCCAATCGCAATTCTAAATTTTGACTCTCAACTCATCCCTCTTACCTTCTTTTCCCTTTTATGCCTGTACATTAAGGCGTCGGCTGCTGTCATCATTTCATCGAGCAGGCGTGGATTTCCGGGGTCATAGCGCACTATGCCGAGGCTTAAAGAAAGGTCAAAGGGCTCTTCTCTTGTCATATTATGTGCGTCAAGATGCGACTGCAGGCGTTTGGTAATGGAGTCTATGCTGATTTCTGGAGATTCTTCAGCCATCACGACAAATTCATCGCCGCCTATGCGGGCAATTATGTCTGATTCTCGAAACGTCTTCCGGAGGACCTGTGAGACATCAGTCAATGCCTTGTCCCCTGCAGGGTGTCCATGATTGTCGTTTATCCATTTCATCCTGTCAAGGTCGGCGAACAGAAGGAGCATTCCATGTTTTTCTCTGTGCGCTGTTTTCAGCTGCTGCTCTGCCAGTGTCAGGAAGCCCCTGCGGTTGTGAAGACCGGTGAGGTCATCGATAAATGACATTGAACGCAATATTTTCTCTGCCTCTTTGAGGCCAGTGATGTCTGTGGCTATTTCGAGACGGACAATCCTGCCGTCTACCCATTCAATGGCCCTGTCATGGATGTCGTACCACCTGCCGTTCACAGTGTTTCGAAACTCCCAGTGATAAACACCCGCAGGCTTGCCTTCCGGTGTCAGCAGTTTATCATTGGTGCAGAAATCGCATGGACCGGTCTGGCCCTGCTGGATCGTCTGCCAGCAGATTTTACCGGAAAGGTTGCCGAACAGATTTTTTGTATATTTGTTCATGTAAAGAATTTTGTGCGTTTTCATATCTGCTGCATATACAATCGCTTCTATCCCGTCCAGTACATTAATAAGTGTTTTCTGGGATTTTTTGACCTTTTCTTCAGCTGACTTTCGGGCCGTAATATCCCGTCCTACCGAGATGATTTCGCTGATTCTGCTCTTGTCATCCAGAACGGCCCTTGATGACCAGCCGATCCATCGGGGCCCTTCTGCTGTTACAGCCTCTTCTTCGTGATAGGTGGAGTGAGTACCTTTTTTGAGGACAAGCGAGAGGGCCTTCATTAGCCGGGCGCTGTCCTCTTTGTGAAGGTGCGGGATGCTTTTGCTGCTCTTTAATTCCCGCTCACTTTTTCCAAATACCCTGCAGTACTGCGGATTCACATAACGGATACTGAGGTCAGGCGCATACTTGATGATTAAATCATTTTGATTTTCTATCAGCATCCGGTAGCGCTCTTCGCTTTCTCTCAATGACTTTTCCGTAGATTTAAGGTCAGTGATGTCCTGCGCTGTTCCCCAGATAAGATCCGGAACTCCGTTTTTGCCCCTGCTCATCCTGACCTCTTCATGGATATGCCGTATCAGGCCGTCCGGACGGATAATACGGTAATCAAGCCTGTACGGCAGTCCCGAGCGTACCTGTTCTTCAATAATTGACCTGTCATCCTTATGTACACATTCCAGAAACCTGTCAATGGTGATGACGGCTTCATCCTGACTGATACAAAAGATGTTGTACATTTCATCTGACCACCAGAGTCTGTTTTCTTCTGTGTCATATTCCCAGCTGCCGATATGTGCCACCCGTTGAGACTCTGCAAGTCTGGTTTCACTCTTCCGGAGTTTTTGTTCTGCACGGCGTTTGCTGATTGCCATGATAATTGAAGAATGCAGCTCTGCGATGCCGAATGGCTTAAGTATATATCCAAAAGGATCAGCTTTTTTTGCCCGCTTCAGCGTAGCTTCATCAGCATAGGCGGTCAGAAAGATCACCGGAATATCAAAATTTGAATTGATCTGCCTCGCAGCCTCAATCCCGTCGATCTTGCCGGCAAGCTTAATATCAATCAGGGCAAGGTCAGGCTGGTGCTGCCCGGCCTGAACAATGGCATCCTCACCCGTAGAGACGGATGAGACAATGGCATGGCCCATCTGTTCCAAATGCATGGAGATATCATCAGCCACAATGTTTTCATCTTCGACGATAAGGATCTTGTTTTTTCTGCTGCCCTGGTCCGGGCTACCGGTGGATTGAGATGCGGTCAACGTAAATGTCCCATTTTTAAATAGTGTTTTACGCTTTGTTTACATTATGTCTGCGACACCTTCAATAATAAAAATCCATCTCATTATTAATAGTAAACCGGGATAAATCAGAGACTTTTATAAAAGCATAGCAGGTTTTTTATTCGATGCAATCAACTATTTATTATAGCCCTATTAGTGATCATTATTGGCGGATGGGATTATCTGGATATAAAATAATCAAGCCCGTGACTGGAGATGTCTTTGCCGGCTTCCTGTGCTTCCCGGAGACTGTCGAACTTGCCTGCAATTACCATATGTATCATGCCCTTTTTGTCTTGCTGCTGATGAATATAACTGGCGAGGCCGATACTGCGAAGTTTTTTGTTACGCTGAATTGCGTGTTTTTCTTCTGAAAAAGCACCTGAAAACACCAGGTATTTTTTCTTGCTGGTTGTCCTGGCGGGCACAGGTTTTT
>Ga0209536_100006978_pt1 | contig 17173 bp, 9 predicted proteins | sample DeeMarSeWOR28_12_FD_187461 | JGI IMG/M metagenome (GOLD analysis project Ga0209536, IMG submission 187461) | Marine sediment microbial communities from White Oak River estuary, North Carolina - WOR-2-8_12 (SPAdes) (version 2) | ecosystem: Environmental > Aquatic > Marine > Intertidal zone >... | reverse complement strand
CCCGCAGGATTTTGTTGACCTGTTCAAGGGTCAGTTTACCGAGTGCTTCTTTCATATGGGCGGTGAATTCGCCGATGCCATAGTACCTGCTGTCCAGTTCATAGCCCAGCTGCCGCCCCTGACCGGAGAGTAAGAGATGGACGAACTTCATCAAATACTTCCTGGTCGCCTCGAAAGCCTCGCGGCTCATGCCTTCATTGATCAGTTTATCCAGCTCATACATAGCGGTCCGCACCGCAAAATGAGCCTGCTCCGGTCTTACCGGTCTGATCCAGACCTGAAATATCTGCTGCTGCCGGCCGAGATTTGGCTCCGGATACATTCTGAACATACCACCCGGAAAATATTCTATATAGGCATAATCGCCATAATTCATCCCCCGCTGTTCGCGGATTTTGTTGTACAGATAACTGTTCTGGGAGCGATGCTCGCCAAAATACGACCTGACCAGCCATAATGCGGCAAAATCCGGGTGCGACCGGTTTATCATTACCGGGAAGCCGAATGAGATAGCGGTTGCCCGGGTATCTTTTTCCACGATCAGTGCTTCCATCCCCTTAATTTCCGGTGGGGCGGGTATTGGATCTGCCGATACCGGCTGCGGGGACAGGCTTTCAAAATCTGTACACATCTGCTGATAGAATGATTCGCCGTAGTTTCCGGCGATACCGAACACGAGATTATTCCGGGTATAATATTTTTCATAAAATTCCTTGATATCATCCAGCGAAATATTCTCGATCGATTTGATGTGGCCGGCAGAGAGATGACCATAGGGGTGCGTGTTGCCATAAATGAATTCATAAAGCACCTCTTTGCCCAGCTCTTCATCATTATTATCACGCAGATTTATTCTGATATAATTGATCAGATTGGATTTTACCCGTTCGAAATCCGATTCCCGCCAGCCGGGCTTCAGGATCATATCCCGGATGACCCGGTAATAATCCAGTAAAAAGTCGGCATGGACCTGGCCCGCAAAGACCGTTATTTCCTTATCGACCTGACTTGAGAGACCGGCTGACATCGGAAACAGCTTCTCCTGGATCTGATCATATGTCTGTGTTGCACTGCCGGCTGACGATATCATATCTGCTGTGAGCCTGGCAAGCCCTTCCTTACCCGGCGGATCCACCGCCGCACCCACGTTGAAAAGAATGCGGAAATCGATCAGTGGTGAGTTATTCGGCAATTCTGCCGTTTCAACATTCACCCTTTCGGAAGTTTTTTTCACAGCCAGGGCATCGATCGTACCGCTCGGCTGGTTATCTCCGGGAAGATCGCCTTGACCGAGTGTGGTTACAATTAGATTCTGATCGGTAAAATACCGGTTAGCGACCGTCTTAATATCCGCTGGTGTGATTTGTTCATACGACCCGTAAACCCTGTTCAGGCTTTCCGGATCGCGGGTCCTGGCCATTACACCCACCAGGGCGGCAGCGATCGCCGGTGAATTATCCAGACTGTTTGCAAAACCATACCGCAGGTTTGACTGGATCTCTTTGAGACGGGAAGCTGATACCGGATCGGTCCGCAATGCGGCAAAGGTTTTCAGGATCTCATCCCGTACATACCAGATGTCCTCAGCGCTTTTCAACCTTGCATATACGGTAACCAGATAAGGATCAATCCGGTCAGGGAAATACGTGGATAAATTATCGACCCTCTGTTCCTCGATGACCAGTTTTTTATACAGAAGCGCGCTGTTTGAGAAAGCCATCCGGGAAATGATATCCATGACAGCCATATCAGTCTTCTGATCGGATGCTGCCGGACCATGGAAAGCGACAGCGATCCAGGGCAGGGTCGGTGTGTCCCATGGGACATGCGCATAAACCGGTCCGGCGGGAGGGGGTTCTACCGGGATCTCGGCCTGGTAGCCCCCTTTTTTCCAGTCCCCCCAGTATTTTTGAATCAGAGGGAATACGCCTTCCGGTTCAATATCCCCGGCGAGTATTATCGAGATATTTTCCGGTGCATAATACCGGCGGTAAAACTGCCGGCTGTATGCATATTGATTCGGCATATCCTCGATATCCTTCAAAAAACCCATCGTCGTATGTTTATACGTATGCTTAGTGAAAGCATTGTCCCGCTGCACCTCAAAGATTTTGCGAATCGGATTGGATGCATTTTTATTGTATTCACCAAGGACTGCCCGTGCTTCGGTTCTAAAATCCTCCTCGGAATATTTCAGGTTCCGGAAGCGGTCGGCTTCCAGTTCCAGCACAGTTTCAAGATCTTCCTTTGAGCATGTTATATAATAATTTGTGAAATCATCGGTCGTATAGGCGTTCTGATTGGCGCCGGCATCCTTGAGTATAGCATTATAGACATCGGATGGATACTTTTCCGTCCCCCGGAACATCATATGCTCGAAAAAATGGGCAAACCCCGATTTTCCCGCTTCAACTTCATTGCGTGAACCGGTCCTGACGGTGATTTGAAGAGATACAATATTGGGATAGTCGGTGGGAATCACCACCACCCGCAGTCCATTGCTGAAGTCCTTCAGCTCATACGGATAGGGAAAAATATCCGCCATTGCGGTAACAACCGTAAGCATTATTATCAGTATAAGTATTAATCCTTTAAACATCATACTCTCCTTTGCCTTTCAGATTATTTTGACTACGATCAGTGTCATATCATCATGCTGCTTCGCAAGCCGGCTGAAACGGCTCACTTCAGACAGGACTTTCTTAAGAATCGCACCGGCATTCTGTGTGCCGTAACTCAACAATACATCCTTAAGGCGACCCTCACCGAATTCTTCTTTTGTTCTGTTCATCGCCTCTGTGACCCCATCGGTGTAAAAAAGAAACACATCACCCGGTTGCAGCGGTATGATTTGCTCCTGGATCATTCTGTTGTACAATTCGCCGCTCTCGAGACCCAGGGCAAGCCCTTCAGTAGTAATCATCCGGACACTTTGTGCTTCGGCCTGATACAACATCACCGGGCTGTGGCCGGAGCGTGCCAGCCTGACCGAACGGTCATTCATATCAAATATGCCGTAGATCAGACTGATAAAGGCATCCCGTTTGGTGTTTTCATAAAACAGGGTGTTTAATTCCTTCAGCAAGTTTACCGGTGTCAGCTGGCTGCGGGTAAGAGCTCTCAGGAATCCCTTCACCAGGGTCATATAAAAAGCGGCTTTTGTGCCCTTTCCGGAAACATCGCCAATGGCAATGGCAAGTTTCTGAGGAGATATTTGGATAAAATCAAAATAATCACCACCAACTTCGTATGCCGGTATACATCTGGCATCGATCTCAAGCCCTTCAAATACCGGATTGGTACGGGGCAGAAAACTCATCTGAATCGAGCGCGCGACCTCGAGCTGCTGACGCATATGCTGCCGCTCACTGATAATCCTTGATAATGCCGGTTCAATCTCGCTAAAATCCCGGATTTTATCAGGCGTCAGCAAGGCGACCAGAATATAAGTAACGGCCATGCCTGAAAGGATGAACGAAGTTGGGCCTTCGGAAATTATCGCCAGCGCCGGCCCGCAAATGCTGAATATCGTTAAAGCTGTAAAGGCGGTCAGGATATCATATCTGGCAAACATCAGTAAAATGATCGCAAATGCGATGAAATAGAATATAATTCCAAGAAAGGCCGGAATTATCGTGGTTGATGTGAAAGCCGCTAAAATAATTGCACCCGCGGCGACCGCAAGAATTTTCCATTTCAATTTCAGATATACAAGCGAAGCGATCAGGACTGCTGCAACCGTGATGCTGTAGATACCGTTCCAGATCAATTTAGGGATAAGATAGATAAACGGACCATCGTATCCGATATATTTTACTGTCTCATTATCCGGCATGACAATCGAAACAACCTGATATTCAAGGCATACCCAGAGTATTCCAAGAAAAACCGTGAATGATAGGACTCCCGCAGCAATACCATTCATAAGCGAGATGCCAATACGCGAATGCAGCAGATGCCCTCTGCTGAGCAAATCAATTTCAATAAACTTATCCTTCCAGGTTTCTCTTCCGACCGTTTCACTCACTGCCCAGAGTAAAATAAATATCCCGCCGATAAACATCGTGCTCAGAAATAAAACGGCAACCAGCAGCCATCCCCGCATTGGTAAGGCATCTGGGATGGCACTGATAAGAACCATTGCCGCAACAAAAATGGATACTTTTACGGCCAGATTAAAATTTAAATCATAGGTGCGAATTTGGCGCACCGCGAGGATCAGGACCATCACAAAAATCACAAAATAAATAATTGCAGAAAATATTTCCGAATATCCTGTAGAGAAATCCGCTTTTTCCGCTACACTGGTAATATAATCCAGCTCAATCAGTGCCAGCTGGTCCCCCTTAACGAGTGCGTTCAGTTTTATTTCCTGTATAACCCCCTGGGCGGTGGTACGCCAGGTAAAATCATAGTCACGGCGCTGCAACAGATTATCGCGGTGATCGACAGTATCCTGCGCCTCAGAGATATGCACCCGTGTCCGCTCGCTGAGGGTATCTGCAATGAGCGAACGTGCGTTGAGATTCTTGAATGATGTAAATTGCCGTACAAAATCCATCGCTTTGGCTTTGGCCTGGTTGATGCCAATTGCAGGCAGACCGGTTGAATCGGGTATATTTCTGCTGAAATATATTAATTCACCGCTGGTATTGAATCTGAGCTGAATCACATCCTCTTTTGACCAATCTGCCGACTGTTTATCCGTATCCGATTTTTCCGACCAGCGGATTTCCCAGTAATAACCGGGGATCTTTTCGCGCAGCATAGCATTGGCGGTTGTTATACCCAAACCTTCCTGTAGTTCGGATATCAGGTCCCGGTTTCGTCTCAAATTCATTTCGGATACGAAATTACCCGGATCAAATCCGATACTTTCCAAAACAGATTCGGCAGCTGAAATTATTTGTTCCCGCGGAAGATTCAATTTCAACCCGCCCAGGGGATGCACCTGCGGGAAAAGATTAAAAGCAATCCACAGACTCAGACCTGTTACTAGGAGTGGGATGGGTATTTTCCACAGATTTTGCATAAAAAACCGGGGATGAGAATTTACGTCAATAAGGTCGTACGCAATAAATCATAAATAGTTTGCTCAGCCAGGAATTATACGTGAATGGTTCGATTCGCCGGATGACCTGATATTTTTCAATCGCGTTCTGGCCACAGCCACCTGCTGATGATCCTGTTCCCGTTCAAGTAAATGTATAAAAGTCGGCTCATCGTCATATTTTCCGCATTTTGAGATGATCCGGTCGCCGTAATGGCATTCGGCACGATAACTTACCTCAAGACCGGAGATACAATGATCCCGCATATAATCGGCCTGTATGGCCTCCACCGCCCATTCAATGTAACTTACATTATTTACATGCTGATTGATATCCAGATCACTACGCCGGACATCAAACCTCTGCTGGTAAAGCTGTTCCCCAGGGAGAGGCAATTTACTGAACGGATCTTCCAGGGCGCGTTTCTTTTCGGGAATCCGAACGGACCTGATAAAATCCGGTATTTCGATGGCTTTTTTGGTGTTCAGATCGATGATCATCCAGGAAGTCGTTGCCAGACCGATGGTTTCCGTAGCATCATCCCTTAGAACGAATTCGCGCAGCGCGAACAAACCGGTCATGGTTGAAGGCCAGGTTTCGATCGTAATCGTATCGCCCCAACGCGGGAACCTGTGCATCTGAACATGCAGACGGGACAGCACCCAGGTCAGATTGCGCCTGAAAAGTTCCGTAACCGAAAATCCCAACGCTGCCGCATGCATACTCGCGATTTCCTGCAGGTAATTGCAAACCGCCTGAATGGATGCTCTTCCCCCTGCATCCATATCATATGTTCTGATCTTAAATGTTTCAGAATAGCCAAGTGTATGCATTACGAAAACCTTTAACAGAAATATTAAAGGTATGAATTTTTACGATAAATTTAAAGATTGGTACGAGATTATTATTTTAATGGCTGCGTCATCACATGGCATGTTTGCATTTATCATCCGGTAACACCGATTTTGAATATGGCTGCATCTCAGGATCACAAGGATATCCCAAACCGCATGAGCGTAAATCGAGGCAACCTGATCCCATGATCAGGCGTGATAATCAAATAATTTTTACCAAACCAGAATAATTTTGCTCTAAATGTGGTTATGCTTTAGAAGTTATACCGATCAGTCCTTAAATTAACTGGAGAACATTCAATGCGTTTTACACCCCTGTTATTTTTTTCAATTCTGCTCTGTTCAAATATCCCGGCGCAGGATACAGTTACGGTATTCAGTGGTGCAAAAATTTACCCGGTTGCATCAGATCCCGTCGATGACGGTGTTATCATCATCAGGCATGGCCGGATTACCCGGATTGGAGCCCGGCCGGAAATAGAAATTCCTGAAAATGCCAGGGTGATCGATGTCAGCGGCAAAACAATTATGCCCGGATTTGTGGATACCCATTCACATATCGGAGACGGTTCCGGCGGAGATGAATCGCTCTCACTTCATCCCGAGGTCCGGATTCTCGATGCAATTGACATCAATCATCCGACATTGAAAAAGGCCATCGCCGGTGGCATAACGACCGTCAACATTATGCCGGGCTCAGGGCATCTTATCAGCGGCCAGACCGTGTATTTAAAACTTCGGGAAGGTCAACGAATTGAAGACCTTTTGTTGTACAATACCCAGAACCCTGAGATTTATGGCGGCCTTAAGATGGCCAACGGCACAAATTCGATCCGCGAAAAGCCACCTTTTCCGGGAACCCGTGCAAAATCTGCGTCCCTTGTGCGGGAAATGTATGTAAAAGCGGAGTCTTACAGAAAGAAACGGACAGCGGCAAAAGATGATCCCGATAAACTGCCCGAACGGGACCTGCAGATGGAAACGCTGCTGGAAGTACTTGACGGCCGGCGGCTCGTCCACTTCCACACCCACCGTCATGATGACATCATTACAGTGCTGCGTCTGGCAAAGGAATTCGGCTTCAGGATCATCCTACATCATGTCAGCGAAGGATGGAAAGTGGCTGATCAGATAGCTGCTGCCGGTGTGCCCTGCTCGATAATTCTGATCGATTCTCCCGGCGGTAAACTGGAAGCCGTCAATCTTCTGAACACGTCGGGTGGAATTCTGGAGAGAGCCGGAGTCGATGTTGCCTTTCACAGCGATGATCCGATAAACGACTCACGGCTCTTTCTGCGCAATGCAGCCCTGGCTGTAAGGGAAGGAATGACCATTGACAAGGCACTGGAAGGGCTTACTTTAGCCGGCGCCAGAATGCTCGATCTGCAGGACCGGATCGGTTCCCTGGAGATCGGTAAGGATGCTGATCTTGTCATCCTCTCCGGAGATCCGCTGAGCGTCTACACCCATGTCGAACAAACATGGGTCGAAGGCCGTCTGATGTTCGACCGGTCAAATCCGGAAGATCGCAAATATGCGGTCGGGGGCTACGATGTTTTTCGCGGGGGTCAGGGACATGTTGATATAGGAGGATTGGAATGAGCTCCCGGAATAACCGTATCGCCACAAAGTTTTTTTTATTTACAGGCAGTATTATTTGCATCCTCTTTATCAATAACGCACTCCAGGCTCAGATTGCCGTTCGCGGTGAGATTGTGCATACCTCGAGCGGACCGGCTATTAACGATGGTGTCGTACTCATTAACGTGGGTAAAATTGAGGCAGTCGGACCGGCCGCAGAACTGGAAATACCCCCGAATTACAGGACGTACAGTGGAAAAGTGGTTACACCCGGCCTGATCGATGCCCATTCCGTTGTCGGTCTGTCCGGTATTTACAACCAGAACCACGATCAGGATCAGCTGGATAGAACACACGCCATCCAACCGGAGTTACGGGCACTGGATGCTTACAATCCCCGGGAACAGCTGGTAACGTGGCTGCGTAACTTCGGGATAACCACTTTACATACCGGGCATGCTCCCGGAGCGCTCATCAACGGCCGGACCCTGCTGGTAAAAACACACGGCGCTGTACTGCAGGATGCCGTCATCAAACCTGAGGCCATGATGACATTCACACTCGGTAAATCCATCGGACATAATTTCAGCAGCCCGGGTACCCGAGCCAAGGGGATTGCCATGATTCGCGGTGAACTGCTCAAGGCGCAGAACTACCTGCAGAAAATGAAATCGGCAGATGACAAACCGGATCGGGATCTGCGTATGGAAGCTCTTGGTGACGTGCTCGAACGAAGGATTCCGGCTTTGATAACGGCCAACCAGGTTACCGAAATTATGGCGGCGCTGAGGCTTGCGGACGAATTCAAGTTCAGGCTCGTTCTCGATGGTGCTGCTGAGGCCTATCTGGTGATCGATGAGATAAAAGCCGCCGGGATCCCGGTCATCATCCATCCGACAATGGTGCGAAATTACGGGGATACGCGCAACGCCTCCTTCGAAACGGCCAAACAGCTGCAGGATGCCGGAATACTGTTTGCATTCCAAAGCGGTTACGAAAGTTACGTACCCAAAACCCGGGTTATTCTTTACGAGGCGGCCATTGCGGTTGCCAACGGATTGGATCCGCAGGACGCGCTGAGTGCCATGACCATTAACCCGGCCCGTATACTTGGCATCGACGATAAAGTAGGGTCGATCTCTCCCGGCAAAGACGCAGACCTGGTGTTGTTCGACGGTGATCCGTTTGAGTATACCACCCACGTCTGCACAGTTATACTGGATGGAACTGTTGTAAGTGATACCTGTCGTTAAATTCAATAAAATAAAAAGGGGGGAAATCAATCCCTCCTTTTTGCTTTTAATCTATATTTTTTTCTTTAACAGGGAACTAGATATCCTGACTGAGGTCGATTATTTCGCCGCTTTCCAGTGATAAAGAACCTTTTGTTAGCTCCCAGCTGAATTTTGCTGTTCCAAGGAGCTCCTGCAGCGTTGAGTCCGCGTAGAATACTGTCCAGAATTCCTCAAGTTCATGCAGGTAACTCCGGCTATAAATTGTGAAACTGTCAATTTCAGAGGTAACAAAACTTTCAGGATCGAACACCCAGGAGTCGGCCTCACGATATAATAATTGTTTGATTGATACGCGGTTCACAAGATCTTTATAATAATAGATAAATGGATCCGGCACCGACTGGACTAATTTATTAACCTTATATTGCCTGACCAGCTCACTCAATTTCTGCCAATCGGTTCTTAACCTGATCATCACAGTATCACTTCTCAAATCCATCAGCTGCGTTTCAAAAGCAATCGCTATGTTTGCAATCTCCAGATCGATGCGCACAGCAGAGGGCCATTCAAAAGTGATTCCGTTCTCAATCAGGCAGAACAGGGGTCCTTCTTTAAACTGCAAATTAAAATAATCAATCTGTACATCGGTAATATAAGAATTGAGCGCGAACATATTTTCAACAATCGGATCCCCCTTTTTATGATCTCCGCAATCTTCGGCAAACGCGAATGAAAAAATCAACTTCTTGTCAGCGACCTGCAGGATATATTTACCGTCAATAAACTCGAATTTCAAGTTTCCGGGTGACAGAAGATCAAAACCAAGCCGACCGGATAACAGATCCTCTGAAAGCAGATCGATAAAGATTGATTTCAGTTCAGCATCCTGTTTCATTACCTGCAGTATATGCTGTTCACCTGTACAAAGATCAATCCACTGATCCTGGCTTAACCGGCGATCTTTGCTGGCTGAAGGATTTAGCGGATCAGTAACCGAATGTTCACATGCCAGAATAAGGATAACGATCATTGGCAATACATATTTTAGTAAATTCATGGGAATCTCCTTCATTTTTTTATGTTCTGTATAAACATAATTTGATGGTGGACTACAAATGTCATTAAATTGTATATCTGTTATCAAATATTTGTAATACAGAAGCAGTTTATTTAGAATAGATGTGCTGTTTTCCGGTTAAGATCGGACAGGCTTTTTGCTATGTAGTGGAAGGTCCGTCAATACATTCAAGCGGATTTAAGTTGTATGAACAATTTTTCAGCCTTTTTTTCAGAGATTACTGGAAATGTTTTATGGTAGAGGGGAGTTTTAAAAACCTGAACACAAAAAATGTGATCAGGTGATTGGTTAATAATGTTTTCGCTAAAATTTGGATTGTCAAATCGTAATGGTTGATATATAATGATGGTCCGGAACTGGAAGCAGCCAAAACCCGATATAAAAAATTTTTTCAACAATTTTCAAATCTGCATCTGCAGTAAATGCGCGGAATTACAAATCCTGACTTTATAAAAGAAAGGATTCATTCATACATTTGAGATTTTAAATTGAGACTTCTGAAAAATCGGGCTTTTTACTGTCCTTGCTCCAAAGGAGTGGCCTTGCCACGATGATCCCGCCCTGGCGGGAGACGAAACAATCTTTTGTAAAAATATAAGTTAAGAGATTCCTGATCCCGGTTAAACCGGGATCAGGGCGAAGCCACTCCCTCGGAGGAATGACACTAAAATCAATTTTTCAGAATCTTTTAATTACAATGAAGCAATATGAGGATAATGATGAAAGGTAAATACGTATTGATCCCGGTTGCGATTCTGACCGTCGGATTTATTATCATGGTATCATTGATCAACCTGCGGGATGAACCACCGGAGACCCAACCGGCAGAGCAGGTCCGGTTCGTCGGAACGCAGGTGATCCAGCTGGGAAGCGTAAAGGCAAAAATCGTCGGATACGGACGTCTGAAATCTTCGCAACCGGTAACTCTTTACAGCGAGGTGAACGGCACTCTGGTGAGCGGGGACATACCATTCAAGCCGGCACAGTCTTTCCGGCGCAACGATCTGTTATTGAAAATTGACGACCGGCAGATCCGGCTTGATATCAACAGCACCAAAAGTGATTTCTTAAATGCCCTGGCATCTGTCCTGCCTGAGATAAAGGTTGATTTTCCAGGTGAATATGCGGTATGGCAGAATTTTTTCAATTCCTGTGATTTCGAACATTCCTTACCGGAGCTGCCTCCGGTTAATAACCAGAAAATCAAACTGTTTTTATCCCGCTTTAACGTATACAAACTGTACTATCAGGTCAGAAATCTTGAGATACAATTGGAAAAACATCATTTCTATGCTCCATTTGATGGCTCAATTGTATCCGCGGATCTGCGTGTAGGTTCGACTGCCCGGCCCGGTACGCGTCTGGGCGAAATTGTCAATCTCGAAAATATGGAAGTGGAAGTCCCGGTCCCCGCAGAAGATATCGGGTGGATGGATACCGGCAAAAAGGTAGAATTCAGCTCATCAGAAATAACCGGTACCTGGGAGGGCCGGATCAAACGCATCGGCAGTGCAATCGACGAACGCACCCACACGGTATCCGTATTTTTTGAAATAATCAACAGCGGGAAAAATGAACTTTTTGAAAATGTCTTTTTGAAAGCCGTAATTCCGGGGAAAGAGATCGATTCTGCCTGTTCAATTCCCCGAAAAGTCATCTATAATGATGCCTATGTCTATATCATGCATAACGGACGGTTAAAACAGCAGCCGGTTGATATCGTCCGCCGGGAACTTGATTCGGTTATCGTGAACGGAGGGCTGAGCACCGGTGACAGTTTAATTACCGATGTTTTACAGGGTGTCGCCGAAGGTATGCCGGCCAGATCCAAAAACTAAATACGGAGCTTCTGATGTACAAGATTATTTCCTTTCTCGTGCGCTATCCGGTCTGGTCCAACGTACTCCTGTTCAGTGTACTCATATTCGGCCTGATCACTTTTTCACAGATGCGCTATTCATTTTTCCCGGAACTTGAATCCGATTTCATATCAATCCAGGTGGTGTATCCCGGCGCATCGCCGCAGGAGGTGGAAGAAGGCGTCGTACTGAAAATCGAAGAGAATCTGGACGGCATAGAGGGGATCGAACGCGTCACTTCCGTATCCCGTGAGAACGGAGCGGTAGTAACGGTGGAAATCTCCTATGGGTATGATCTGAATGATATGCTGGCAGAGGTAAAAAATGCCGTCGATCAGATCAATTCTTTTCCGGTGGGAATAGAGAAACCGGTTATTTTTGAACAGAAATTCCGCAGCCGCGCACTTTCCATCGTATTATACGGCGCGACCGATCTATACAACCTGAAAATCATTGCGGAAAACCTGCGCGATGAATTAATCGCCACACCGGAAATTTCCCAGGTAGCGATCACCGGTCTTCCCGATCCCGAAATTTCCATTGAAGTTTCGGAAGCCGATCTGCGACGCTATGATCTGACGTTCAACGAGATTGCCGAAGCGGTACGGGAGGCCAATATTAATATCTCCGGTGGAAAATTTGAGACACAGGATGAGGAAATCCTGATTCGGGCCTATGGACGAAACTATTATGCAGCAGAGCTGGAAAATGTGATCGTGCGGGGCAATCCCGATGGCACGGTAATTTATCTGAAAAACGTGGCTGGCGTGAAGGAGGGCTGGGAAGATATTCCGGATAAAATCTACTATAACGGACATAATTCCATTGTACTCAGTGTCGATAAAACCAAGGATGAGGATAATCTCGAAGTCGCCGAACAATCGAAGAAACTGGTCCAGGAATTCAACAGACAAAACAAACAGATACAGGCCATCATCCTTGATGACCGCACCATTAATCTCATTCAGCGTCTTGAGCTGCTGCGTGATAATGGGCTTATCGGCCTGACCATGGTTATTCTGACCCTCGGTTTTTTCATGAACCTTCGGTTGTCTTTCTGGGTATCACTCGGTATTCCTTTTTCCTTCGCCGGTATGTTCATAATCGCGGCGCTTTCAGGGATTACCATCAATGCTATATCATCATTTGGCATGATAATCGTCGTCGGTATTCTGGTCGACGATGCGATCGTGGTCGCCGAGAACATCTACGCCCATTTCGAACGCGGGAAGCCGGCTGTTCAGTCCGCGATCGACGGAACAATTGAAATGCTCGCACCGGTCTTCACATCGGTGACGACCACCATCCTTGTCTTTCTGCCTTTTTTCTTCCTGGAAGGTTTTCTCGGGAAATTTATCTGGCATATGGCACTGGTGGTGATCGCCTCACTTGGCTTTTCCCTGCTTGAATCTTTTATTATCCTGCCGCCGCACCTGGCGCATTCAAAAGGTCTGCATCCGCATAAGGAAGATTCTGCGATCCGGCGCAGGATCGAACAGTTTATTCACTTCATCACCAACCGGTTGTATGCGCCCAGTCTCTCATTCGCCCTCCAGCACAAATGGGTGACGCTGACCACTCCCATCGCATTTTTATTTATCACGATCGGTTTACTGCGCGGGGGCTTCATCGGTGCAACACCGTTCCCATTTATCGACTCGGATTCGCTGCCGATCAATGTTTCACTGACATCAGGCAGTCAGGAGGCTCAGACAGATTCAGTGCTTGCCCGCATCGAACGTATTGCATGGCAGGTAAATGAGGATATCAAATCACAACGCGAGGACGGGCGTGATATAATTCTGGGCATCCGCCGTGAGATCGGTCGTAATGACTTTGGCGAAGCCGGCAGTAATACGGGAAAATTGATTCTCGAACTGCTCGATGGTGAAACCCGTGATATGGAAAGTTTTCTGATCACCCAACATCTGCGCGATGCAGTCGGTGTGGTGCCTGAGGCCCAGAATATCACTTTCGGACAGCAGGGATTTTTCGGAAAACCGGTTTCCGTCAGTCTTCTGGGAAATGACCTGGCGCAGCTGAACCAGGCGCGTGACCTGCTTGTCGAGGAATTCAACAATTTTTCTGCGCTCAAAGATATAACCGATTCAAACCAGGAGGGGCGGCGCGAATTGAACATTCGATTGAAGCCGAGAGCCTATGCCCTTGGACTTACACTCAGTGATATCGCCTCACAGGTACGTTATGGTTTTTTTGGCCAGGAAGTGCAGCGTATTCAGCGCGGTAGAGATGAAGTTCGTGTATGGGTAAGGTATCAGCCAGAGGATCGCTCCGCTCTGGGATTTCTCGACCAGATGCGCATCCGGACACCTGCCGGGCAGAGTTTTCCTTTTAGTGAATTGGCCGATTACGATATTGAACGCGGTCTGATCGCAATCAACCATCTGGAAAAAAAACGCGAGATCAAGGTCGAAGCCAACCTGGCGGATGAGAAGGCCGATCTGCCGCCGATATTGGATGTAATTCAGAGTACCATTGTTCCGGGTGTTCTGGCACAGGTTCAGGGCATTCAGGTATCCTATGAGGGCCAATCGCGCAACCGCGAGAAAGAAGCGGCATCAATGGCCAAGGTCTTTCCGCTGGCACTGATCGGCATGTTTGTGCTTCTGATTCTGGTATTCAGATCCTATGCGCAGGCATTCCTGATCTTCAGCCTGATTCCACTCGGAGTCATCGGCGCTATCTGGGGACATGGCATTCAGGGTGCCCAACTGTCTTTTCTTTCCTTATACGGTATCCTGGCCCTTTCAGGCATTGTTATTAATGACAGTATTGTCTTTGTCGATCAGATCAACCGCAACCTGAAAGGCGGACAGAAATTGTTTGAGGCCACCTTCAATGCTGGTATCATGCGCCTACGGCCTATCCTTCTGACGACCTTTACGACTGCATTCGGATTGGCCCCGATCATACTGGAGACCAGCAGACAGGCGCAGTTCCTGATACCCATGGCGATTTCGGTAGCCTACGGTCTCCTTTTCGGGACCGGGGTTCTGTTGCTTGTCCTGCCGGCAGGCTTTCTTGCTTTAAACCGTTTTCGGCTCGCCTTCGCCCGGATAAAAAACACCGGAGTGAGTCCGGAATCGGTCGAACCCGCGGTCATGGAACTGGAATTTTCACCAACGATAAAATCCTGAGGAATTCATGCGATTTACACTATTCATTCTATTGGCGCTGCCAGCTTTGCTTGCCGCCCAGGACAAGCTGTCGGCCGAGGAAGCTATACGGATCGGTTTGCGGAATAATTTTGCCATTCAGGTGGCGAAAAACAACCGGGAGATTGCGGATAATAATACCGGCCGGGGTACCGCTGAATTTTTACCCCGTCTTGATGCAAATGCCGGTTATCAGTTCTCAAAAACAGAGCAGGAGACCAATTCGCCGTTTTCGTTTGGGACCAGCGAAACCGGTAATACAAATGCGCAGATAGCCCTGAACTGGACGCTCTTCGACGGTATGAAGATGTTTATCACGAATTCCCGGTACCGGGAGCTGGCCAAACTGGGCGAAGAGCAGGTGCGCAATACAATTGAGAACACAAGTGTCGCTATTTTACGATCATTTTTCAATGTCGTCCAGCAGGTTGATCTGCTTCAGGTTGCCCAAAGCACCATGGAAATCTCACGTTTGCGGCTGGAAAAAGAGCGCGTTCGCCAGAATCTCGGCAGCGCCTCCTCAACCGATTTTCTGGATGCCCAGGTCGCATTTAACAACGATACCGCTATCGTAATAAACCGTGAACTGGATTATTTGATCGCCAAACAGGATCTGAACATCCTGCTTGGCCGGGATCCTGCGACACCCTATGAAGTGGAAGCTAAAATAAATGTACCACCCCTGACGTTCAGTATTGAGGAATTGTTGGATATGGCTATGGAGCGAAACAGCATTCTGCGCATTGCTGAGCAGAACCGGCAGATCGCCAGTGCGGATTTGGATATCACCCGTTCCGCATATTATCCGGTTGTTTCAGCCGCCGCCAGTTATGGTTACAGCAAAAGTCTGACCGAAACCTCCCGTTTTGATTATCAGGTTGAAGGTGAGAGCAGGGATGCCCGCCTTGGTGTGACGCTCACCTATAATCTTTTTAACGGCATGCGTGACAAAATCAGTATTCAAAATGCCCGTCTGCAGGAAAAAAACCGTGAGCTGGAATTGTTCAATGCACGCAATGAGATTGCCGGTCTTGTCAGGGATCGTTACACCACCTGGCAGAAACGTATTGAACTGATAGTATTGCAGGAACAGAATGTCCGGGCTGCCCGTCAGAATCTGGAATTACAGCAGGATCGATATCGCATCGGTGCGGCCAGTTCCCTCGAATTCCGTGACGCGCAGAATAAACTTGCACTGGCTGAAGCAACTCTGATCGTCGCCACTTACCAGGCCCGGATCAGCAGGCTTGAGATCGAGCAGCTGATCGGCAATCTGAATCTCTGACAAAAATATTTTTTTTCAGCAACCTTCACATTTTTCTTGCGTATATACCGAATGGTCGGTAAACTACCTACCGGTCGGTATACAAACAGGAGATCCTATGAGCTTTCCAAATCTCAGCAATGAAGGCGACACCCGCACCCGCATATTTCTTGCAGCTGCCGAACTTTTCTCTAACTTTGGGTACGACCGGGTATCGATTCGTCAGATCTGTGAAAAAGTAGGTGTCGGGAAACCCACGCTTTACTATTATTTTACGGATAAAGAAACCCTGCTGACCGAACTTCTGCGGTTCAGCTTTGATATCAGCCGGGGACTGTTGAAAAAGCTGCTCGGCCCTGCCGGCTCCTTTCGTGAACGCTTCCGGGGATTGATTACTTTCAGACAGCAGTTCGCCCAGAAATACCCCTTTTTCATGAGGTTCTTTATCAGCATGAATATTCTTGCATTGCCTGACCCCGTCCGTGCCGAAATGGTCAATTATATGAAATGGGCGCACCGGGAGCTGGAGAAAATGTTCGTCAACGCTCAAACGAGTGGCGATATCAATCCAAAATTGAATCCAAAAATTTTGAATTATGCCGTTATCGGCGCCATGAATCAGGTGCTCATTTGGAATATTTTTACCGATCGCAAGCAGTTAATGTCCAGTCAGGACAGTGAATTGCTGTTGGAATTCTGGGATGAATGTATTTTCAATCAACCTCAATAATGGAGGTATCCTATGCTTTGTCACTGGCGTTTCTTTGTGATTTTATTCGTTTTGCTTTCCGGAGTCCGGGTGCAGGCACAGCAGATCATCTCTTTGAACTGGGATGATGTCGTGGAATTGACCCGGGAACATAATCTCGAAGTTAAGCTGACCATCCAGGATTACGCCTTCCAATCCAAAAACGTCCTGAAAGCATATGGCGATTTTCTTCCCCGTCTCGATTATCAATTTCAGGCGGTAAATAATATAGAACGCCCCGAATTTGTCATTCCGGGATTCGGTCGTATCAGGTTCGGGACCGAATATAATTACACCCACATTCTGCAGCTTCAACTTCCGGTATTT
>Ga0209536_100006977_pt1 | contig 17173 bp, 15 predicted proteins | sample DeeMarSeWOR28_12_FD_187461 | JGI IMG/M metagenome (GOLD analysis project Ga0209536, IMG submission 187461) | Marine sediment microbial communities from White Oak River estuary, North Carolina - WOR-2-8_12 (SPAdes) (version 2) | ecosystem: Environmental > Aquatic > Marine > Intertidal zone >... | reverse complement strand
TGGCAGATTCATCCTTTGGTAGTATATAGACTCCGACTGGTATTTTATCCTTGTCTTGAATATTATTTGCCGCTTCTATTACGGTATCAGTAACTGTATTATTTAAATCTTCATTATTTATCGGCGTGATAACAAGAACTAATTTATTGTCAGAAATATATGCCGTTTGACGATTTTCTATGAACTGCGGTGATGTTATTGTTGAGGGTGTGATCGTTATTGTCGGAGTACCATTTGGACTGGCTTCTATCTTTCTTGTGTTCTCATACTTTATTATCGAATTTGTGGCGGTGGCAACAGCCGCAATTACGACAACAGTAAAAATAATTGTTCGCCAGCGTTTTCCACGTGGGAACCACTTGCCTAGAACCGAAGACGTTATCAATTCGTCATTCTGCTTTTCAGAATCGGATATGTGTTGTTGATTCATTTCCTCACTCCTTCTGCTATCGGTTTTTTCACACCATAAAGTAACATTCCGGCATGCATTAATTTATCTTTGCCAATAAGATCGTCATCTAGAAGCGGCAGTTGTATTATGGGTGCTTTGAATCTTCCTTTCATTTCCTGTAGATATTCCTCTTGCATCGCCCGTCTCTGTCGCCAGTAATTATTCGTTATTATTGAATTGGGTAAAATCATGTTAGCGACAACGAGGGAGGTCTTGATGCCGATTTCTGACAATTCAATCATTGCCCGACTGGCTTCTTCGATGGGTGTTTTTTCTGGATACATAACAAAACTGAAGGTGGTTTGTTCTGCGTCTTGCATCATGTTGATAACCTCAACAAAACGGGATTTGGTAATCTTATCTGCCTCGGATTCCATAGAGGTAAATATCTTTATCTCAAGTTGCTTGTTCCAGTCAACAGGTAGCTTAAGGAGTCGTAAGGTATGACCTGTCGGTGCTGTATCAAATATCATAACCTCGTAGTCTCTGAGGGTAGCAAATTCTATGAATTTCTCAAAAGTTGCCATCTCCTCGGTACAGGGCGAATTCAGCTCCTCCTCGACAGCGAGAACCCTCTTTTCATCGTATTTCTGTTTTATTTCAGTTAAGACCTTTTCTTTATACTGCTGTGCAGCCTTTGGGGGATCAATGTGTGATATCCATAGGTTTTTCCTCCTGCTAATGGGAGTCGGTTTATCGGAGATATCTTGCTCAAAAACCTGAGCTAAATGAGATGCGGGATCAGTTGTAATCAGAATCGTTCGATACCCCTGATTCGAAGTCCAGAGGCTGGTAGCGGCAGCAACTGATGTCTTGCCAACTCCGCCCTTACCGGCAAAGAATATGGTTCTTCTTCCGTTTCTGGGTGTTAGTAGTTGGTTTATAGCTGAGTCTATGAGCGGATAATTTTGAATGGAGATATTTTGACTTGTTTCTAATATATTCATTGCGTAGTTATGCATACTTATCGGCTCTTTAAACAGTGCTTTTGCCATTTCAGAGAGTGCCACTATCCCTTTTACCTCTCTGGATTTTAGTTCCACCAGAGTAGTAGGTAAAGCGAAGCTATCTTTTATGGTGCATAAGAATTGCTGTTGACGGGAAAAACGACCTTTCATGAATGGGCTATCACAGGCATTCTGTGGATAGATACCATTGACGATTAATTCCTGTGACCTGATTCCTATCTTGGAAAGCTCCATGATTGAGTTGTTCGTCTCATAAATCGATGTAGCGTCTGGGCGTAAAACAAAAACAAAGGTTGTTTCATCGGGATTGCGCATAGCTTCGATGGCACGGTCGAATTTTAGCTTTGACTCAGCTAGTGATGCTGCTGGACCAACACAGGTTTGACCACCGGTGCCACTCCTAGCGGCTTCTTCAATAACGCCGCTCCATTCAACAGGTAGCTGGATTAGTCTCAAAGTGTGACCGGTTGGGGCAGTATCAAAAACAACAATATCGAAGTCAGGATTCTGTAGAAAATCCGTAAAACGCTCAAAGGCGGCTACCTCTGCTGTGCATGGAGAGTTTAATTGTTCCTCGATTACTTCAAGGCTTTCAAGGGGAACTATACCTTTTAGTGGTGCAATAGTCCTTTGCTTGTACTCTTCGGTGGCTTTATCGGGATCCAATTCAAGAGCATAAAGGTTAGTAACTGTATTGACTGTGGTTACTTCGTTGCCTAATGCTTGTTCGAATACATCAGCTAGATTAGAAGCTGGATCTGTGGTAACGATAAGAGTTTTTTTACCGAGGTTAGCAAGATAGATAGCGCTGGCACAAGCCATAGTTGTCTTACCGACTCCACCCTTGCCGGAAAAGAAATAGAATCTGGTGTTTGAATTACTATTCATCGATACAAAAACATGGATTACGATAATTATGATGTTATCGTAAATTAAAAATATTTATTTAGTTCATCGAGAGTTGGATAACTACCTACTTTTATAATCTGTCCATCGAAGGCTGTAATGGGCAAGGCATTTAACTTTTTTTCCTGTAACAGTTTTATTATTTCAGGATTTTCTTGGAACTTCCTTGGGTGTGAAGTAATTGTAAAACGTTCTGTTTCGATACCCTTTTCCTTTGCTTTATCTATAGTGTCTTGTAAGGCTAATAGTGCTTGGTCAGGATTGGGTCCACAGACACCACTATCACAGCATAGCGTTGGTTCATAGAGGGTTATTTTCTTGCCCATCATATATTCTCCTTTTGTTTGAACATTTATCCTGATATATTAAATCTTCTTATTTAAGATTTGGTGCCGAACAAGATTCTTGAAAAAATTTGGTCAATAAATCTAATACCTCAGGATTTATCTGGCATTCGACATTCTGCCCCCGTCTGTTCATCTTGATAAGACTTGAATGTTTCAACTCTTTTAGGTGATGAGAAATGGTTGAGGGGGCGATTTCAAGGTCATTACCTAGTGTACCGACACATTCGCATATTTGACCTTCCGAGTTAGTATACTGTATCTGTTCGGCACAACAGGCCAAGCGCATAAATATTCTTAGACGGTTAGGATTTGAAAGAGCTTTAAATATTTCACTAAGTTGATTAATATCAGCAATTCGATTATTCGACATATTTAATATTGTAGAAGTATAATGCCTTTTTGTCAAGTGGATTATTTAGTAAAATAGGATAAACAAAATTAATCATTTCATCTTCGCCTTGGTTAAGTAGTCTTTTATTTTCATGTATTTAATATCTTCAGTTAAATCTAATTATATTATGTGATTATAAACTTTTTGCATCAAAGATCGAGTCGTACGAGGTTAAGACGAAGGATTCAAGTATTAATACATCGTATGTAGCCATAGTGTTTGTGAAATAACGGCTATTGACAATTTCCTACTTTAGAACTAGGATATCTTCGCTAGTCTCGGGGTTTTTAGGGATATAGTTGATACACGATCAAAAAATAAAAGGCTGGCTTCTTTACCAAGAGACAGCTGGTAGTGCAAAACCAGATGTTTATAGCCGAAAACGCCTCGTGCAGGTATCGGATCAGGAGCAAATTGAACTACGAACCTATAGGCCAGAGCAATTTGACTTAGTTGTCAACAAGGAACAAGAAAAAAGGATACTTGTTGATGGCGACGCTGTTCCTTTGCCTGATTTCATTCTGCCTAGAACTGGCGCCGGTACTACATATTTCACACTGGCTGTGATACGCCACCTCGAAGGCTTGGGCGTTAGGTCTTTTAACTCATCTGAAAGTATAGAGAGGGTCAGGGATAAGCTATTTACACAGCAATTACTAGCAAAACATAACCTACCTGTACCCAAAACAATGCTCGTCAAATTTCCCGTTAATACTGACATAGTTTCTAGATACCTTGGGTTTCCACTAATTGTCAAACCCCTTTCAGGAGCACAGGGTATAGGCGTCTTTCTTGCCGTTTCTAAAACCCGCTTCGAAGACCTCATGCAGCTTATAGAGGCGGCCAATATTAAAGCGAATATAATACTGCAGGAATTCGTTTCGCTGAGCAAAGGAAGGGATTTGCGGGTATTTACCATTGGAGGTCATGCCATAGCTTGTATGGAAAGAAAGTCAAAACGGGGACGCCTTAAGGCTAACTATTCACAGGGTAGTTCTGTGAAAAAAATTGAACTTACACCGGATATCAAATACTTAGCCTCCAAAGCCTCCAAGATTCTTGGACTGGAAGTAGCCGGCATCGATTTGTTATTTGACGGTGAGCGGTTCAAAATATGTGAAGCTAATTCATCCCCTGGTTTTCAGGGGCTGGAGAAGTGCTGTAAAGTTGATATTCCACAAGCAATTTATAAATACATTAAACAGACTCTTACCAAATGTAGTACGCGGATAGAGTCTCAAATATAACCAAAAATCAATGTACATTTCAAAACAAAGGAATCGATTTTGGTTAGAGACAGTTTTATTATCTTCAAATTTTATTTATAAATTTTATCGATCATAAGCTCTATAAAAAAGAGAGGATGAGAGAGTTGTATTGAGTGTTTAAAAATAAAATATTCCGCCCAATAAGCCTCTTATGAGCTTAATCACTTTGACACATAAAATAGCATATGACATACTTTGCATGCTCCAGGTAATTGAAGCGTTGGTGATAACCACCTGAGAGGCAACAGAGTAAGTGACACACTTCGGTGAGATCTGAAAAGTGCGTTTCAAGCGGAAATCCCGAAAGCAAAGGTTACTTGGGGCGTTTTTTGTAATCTTATCACGACCGAGGTGATTGTGCGTTTTCCTTAAGCTGTGACTTTTTTATATTGGGTATAGCAATAAAAGGAAGATTTCTGTACTCCTCTTTGTAATCCAGACCATAACCCACTACAAACTCATCCGGTAATTCGAAACCTGAGTAGTTAATCGATAGATTAACAATCCGGCGTATTTGTCTATTTAGTAGAGCACAGACTGCTAGGCTAGTCGGTTTTCTTGCTTTTAGATGGTTAAGGATGTAGTTCAGGGTTATCCCAGTATCGACTATGTCTTCGACTACAATTACATCTCGACCAGCTATATTCAAATCCATATCCTTTGTAATTTTTACCACTGAATCACCATCACCGGTGTAGTATGATATTGCAATAAAATCGAGATCAAGGGGGACCGTTATTTGTCGCATAAGGTCAGCCATAAAACAGATAAATCCTCGCTGTATTCCCACAAGAATAGGGCGGCGATCTTTATAATCCTTTGAAATCTTTTTGGCTAGTTCGATTACTCGGTTTTTAATATCGTCAGCTGAATATAATATTTGCTTGATGCCGCGGGCCCTGGTTTGTGAAAGTGGACCAACACCATACTTTGCTAGCAAATGGTTATAGTCATTTTTGTATAGCAGGTTTATATTAATATCTGGGTACATCTCTTTGAGCTTTCTAAGTTTACGGTTTTTATTTGTAACTAGGCTCTGCTTAAGTGTTGTTAATTCAACATATAGATCAAGACCCGGCAAATAAAAATCGGGAGTAAACATTTCGGTTACTCTATCACCATCCCATTTAAGCGGAAAGGAACGCGGTTCATAAACCCACTCCATGTTATAGAAATCGAGTATACGGGCAAAATCCTTTTCGCTGGGGTGTGCGAAAGTAACCGGTTGTACATGCTTTAGTGTCTTTATTTGGCTTTTTTCTTTAATTGGGAGGTGTACTTTAAAGGCTATCGCGATTAAACTGGCGATCATTTTAATAAAACCGATGTCCTGTTTGCTGCAATTACAGGTCTGTTTCGTATAAACGCGGATACTTCCTATGGGTAATCCATCTATCATTATAGGAGTACCGATGATGGATACGATACCAGCATTGATTGCCATGCGGCGATACTGTACCCGACTGTCTTGGGAAACGTTTTCTATAATAACTGTTTCCCCGTCAATAACCTCAGAGAGGCTTCTATGAGCATCTGGAATACCCTTCTGTATGTAGTAACGAGGTAATCCCCAAGTAATACTGTGTACCAGCTGTTTGCCGCTAGCATCAAGCAATACAAGTGATGCGCCAGCTTTCATCGACCTGGCTGTGCCCCTGACAATAACTGCTAATGTATCATAGAGATTTATTTCAGAGATAACTGCTGTTATTGCACGGCGTACAGTTTTAGCGTAAGTACGTTCTTTACTGGAAACCAATATGGTACTCCGGGTTAATTTTAGGTGGGCTGTTATTCTGTGTCAATATTTTTGGGGTATAATCGCATCAATAAAACCATAAAGATACAAGTGATTATACACCAAGATTAGCCATCAATTATGAACTCTGCCAAAATATAGGTGATGGTTGTCTAATTATTCTGACTAAGATTTGTAAGCAGGGCAAAGGCATCAGGCTCTCTGGCTGCCATTTCAGCTAACATCTTACGGTTGATACCAATATTGGCTTTTTGCATACTGTCAATCAGTTGGCTATAGGTTATTCCGTTGGCTCTACTAGCGGCATTGATACGTGCAATCCAAAGGCGTCTCATGTCACCCTTGCGTTCTCGACGGTGTTTATAAGCATAACTTAATGAGTGCAGCATAGCTTCATGGGCTCGCCTATAAAGAGAATGTCTGGTTGCTCTTTGCCCTCTGGTCATTGCGATTACTTTTTTGTGTCTTCTATGTTTAGTCACACCCTTCTTTACTCGTGACAAAATGACCTCCTATTTATTTATCACCGTAGGGCAGAAGCCTTTTCACCCTTATTCTATCATGGGGGTGTAGAGGTATTGTCTCATCAAACATACCCTTAGAACGACTCGATTTTCGTCTTCTCAAGTGGCTTTTGCCGCCTTTGGTACGCATAATTTTACCACTGCCGGTAATATGAAAGCGACTTTGAGCTCCCTTATGTGTTTTCAGTTTTGGCATCCTGCTCCTTACTCGTTTCTTCTTTCGCTTTTATTTTCTGACTTGAAACTGGTGTCAAGATTATATGAAGCCTGGCTCCCTCTCTTGTGGGTTGCTTTTCAATTGAAGATATCTCCTTCAAACCCTCCCACATCCTATCGAGTAACTTCAATCCAATCTCTGGATGAGTATTTTCACGACCGCGAAACATTATGGTTACCTTTACCTTATCTCCGTCTTCCAATAGACTTTTTGCTTTTCTAGCCTTGGCATTGAAATCGTGTTCACCTATCTTCGGACGTAAACGGACTTCTCTAAGTGTCGCAGTCTTCTGGCTTCTACGAACTTCACGCTCTTTCTTTGTTTGGAGATATTTATATTTTCCATAGTCCATCAAACGGCATACCGGTGGTACTGCCATTCGTGCTACTTCAACTAGGTCAAGACTATGCTTCTGTGCTACTTCACGTGCCTGATACAAAGGCATAACACCGAGTTGTTCACCCTTTTCCCCTACAAGGCGAATTTCTTTAGCCCTAATCATTTCATTAACACGCAGCTCTTTAAATATGTTTTCAGTTACCTCCTACCTGAATCATAATTATATAGTGGAATATAGCATAATTTGGTTGTGGCTAGCAAATTAGATTTCTAATTCTTTCCTTTTTTCTATAATTGTCTTGGTTATGGTTTCCTTGAAATTGCCGAAAGGTATGTCATTTTTCTGAGTACCATTTCGCAGCCGGATGGAGACGTTAGCATCGGTCATTTCCTTATCGCCGACTATTAGCATATATGGTATTTTTCTGTTTTGAGCCTGGCGAATTTTATTGTTCACCGTACCCTGTTGGCGGTCAACCTCAGTGCGTATATTATCTCTCTTGAGGTTTGACTCAAGCTCGAAAGCATAGTCTAGATGGCGGTCAGCCACAGGTATGATGGTCACTTGAACTGGTGAAAGCCACGTTGGAAAAGCACCACCATAATGCTCGATTAAAGATGCTAGGAAACGTTCCATACTGCCGAGTACAGTGCGGTGCACCATGGCTATAGGTTGCTCCTTTCCGTCATCACCGATATATGTAACATCGAATCGTTGGGGTAAGTTAAAATCAATTTGTATAGTAGGCCCCTGCCACGCTCTACCAATGGCATCTTCAAACTTTATATCTATTTTTGGTCCATAGAATACACCCTCACCGGGATCTATCTCATAGGAGCATTTCTTGCGCTCTAAAGCTACCGATAATATATCCGTTGATTTCTGCCACATATCTATTGTGCCAGCATATTTGTCAGGTCGCGTGGATAGTAAAATTTTATATTTATTAAAACCAAAAGTATCTATCATTAGTAATGCCAAATCTAATACTTCAACAACCTCGTCCTCAAGCTGCTCAAAGCGGCAAAATATATGAGCATCGTCTTGTGTAAAGCCCCTTACACGGGACAACCCATGTAATACACCTGAACGCTCATAGCGATAAACGGTACCTAGCTCTGCCCAGCGTAATGGTAATTCGCGATAACTGCGAAGTCTGGTTTTATATATGAGAATATGATAAACGCAGTTCATCGGTTTAATGACATATTCCTCGTCATCAACCTCCATCGAACTGTACATATTATCGCGGTAAAACTCCCAGTGGCCGCTGGTCTTCCATAGACCCAGTTTTGCGATATGTGGTGTGTAAAGAATGTCATAACCTCTTTTAAGATGTTCATCCTTCCAAAAATCTTCAATAATTCGGCGTATGGTTGCCCCCGAAGGATGCCAGCAAACTAGTCCGGGTCCGGATTCTTCGTGGACACTGAAGAGGTCGAGCTCCTTTCCCAATTTTCGGTGGTCGCGTTTACTAGCTTCCTCGACCTTGTTTATGTATTCATCAAGGGCACTTTTAGTCTCAAACGCCGTACCATAAATTCGCTGCAGCATCTGATTGTTTTCATCTCCACGCCAATAAGCACCAGCAATGCTCAACAATTTGAAAGCCTTTATCTTTCCAGTAGATTCAACGTGAGGGCCCCGACATAAATCAATGAATTCACCCTGCTTATAAAGACTTACCTTGCTTTCTTCAATTTCGTCAATCAGCTCGAGTTTGTAAGGTTGATAAGAAAAAATCTGCCGTGCTTTTACTTTGCTTACTTCTTCCTTATTAAAAGGTAAATCTTTGTTTATTATTTCATTCATCTTATCGGTTATGATTGGAAGATCTTCAGTAGTCAAAGGGCGTGGCAGTTCAAAGTCATAATAAAAACCGTTGCTAATTGACGGGCCTATCCCGAATTTAGCATCCGGAAAGATGGAAAGTACTGCCTCAGCCATTATATGTGCTACTGAGTGTCTTATGGTATCTATGTTCATATTCTCTAGCTGTTTTGTTATTTATAGTAGTTTTCTAACATTATTTAAAGAAAAACCCCTCACCCGATAAGGAACGAGAGGCTTCCTATTATCCACAAATTTTAATTATAGCAATTATTATCTTTCGAAACAACTTCGGGTAGAGTAAGCCTTACCGAAAAATGATATTGTTATGTTAAATTATATTCTATTAGATGTCGTTGACTTATATACCTCCAGCTATTGCTACTGCAAGGAAGACAGCACCGAAAATTATGGCCAGAATTATGATTGCTCCGTATACTACCCACTCTGATTGGGTGAGTTTCCTTACTATCTTCTTTACTAATGCTTCTTCAGCCTTGGCTAGAGCGATATCAGCAGCTTCTTGAGCGGCTTTTGCGAGTTCCTCAGCTCTTGTTGCTGCTTCCTGAGCTGCCCTCCTGGCTTCCTCGGTCCTTACCCGCGCAACTTCTTCGGCTCTAGCGGTAGCCTGTTGTGCTGCTTTCTTAGCTTCTTCTGCCTTGGCGATAGCTTGCCCTCCTGCAGCAGATATAGCGGCTGCAATAGCTTCGTCGGCTACTAGATCTGCTTGTTCAGCGATCTTAGCCGTCTCTTCGGCAACTCTAGCTGCCTCGGCTGCTACTTCTTTGGCTTCCTTGCCTGCCTTACCGGCTTTCTCAGCTGCTTCACCAGATACCTGATCTGCCGCTTCAAGGGCTTCTTCGCCAGCAATACCGGCCATTTCACCTTTTCTGGCTGCTTCTTGAGCTAAGCGAGTGGCTGCTGCTGCCGCCCTTTTTGCTTCTTTACCAGCTTCGTCAGCTTTTCTGGCTGCTTCGACAGTCATGGTTCTAGTAGCTTCTTCAGCAGCTGCCTTAGCCGCCTTCATCTTTTCTTCAGCTAACTTGGCTGCTGCTCTGGCGGCTTCGATAGAACTGACAGCCGCATCCTTCGAAGTTTTAGCTGCTTCTGTGGCCCTTACAGCAGCTTGCTCGGCAATCGATTTAACAGCGGCGGCTAACGCTTCATCACCGGCTATATCAGCAAGCTCGGCTTTCTTGGTTATTTCATCTGATATACGAGCAGCCTCTATTGCAGATGCTTTTGCATCTTTGCCAGCTTCGTCGATTCTTTCCGACAATATCCCTGGCACTCTAGTAGCTGCATCGACGGCTTCATCACCGGCTATATCAGCAAGTTCACCTTTTCTAGCTGTTTCTTCAGCTAGACGAAATGCAGTTGCGGCTGCTTTCTTGGCTTCTCTACCACTTTCGTCAGCCTTCTTAGCAGATTCTACCGTTAAAGTTGATGTGGCTTCTGCTGCCGCAGCTTTTGCTGATTTTGTACTTTCATCAGCCTGCTTACCAGCATTAGAGGCAGCTTCGATTGAGCGCTCTACGGCTTCTTTTGCAGCAATTGCTGCGTTTTCAGCCCTTATGGCAGCATCTTCAGCAGCTTTCAAGGTGGAGGCAGCTGTTTCTTTGGCCGCGAGCTCAACCTCCTCAGCCTTCACCGTGGCTTCTTCAGCGGCGTATTTTGCCGCTCTTGCTGTATCCTCGGCTTTCATAGCCGCATCCTCAGCTCTTTGTGCAGCTTCTTCGGCTGATTTTGAAGCTACATCTGATGCTTCTATAGCTCCCCGACTTGCTTCCTCGGCCTTCACCGTGGCTTCTTCAGCGGCGTATTTTGCCGCTCTTGCTGTATCCTCGGCTTTCATAGCCGCATCCTCGGCTCTTTGTGCAGCTTCTTCGGCTAATTTTGAGGCTGTCTCTGATGCTTCTATAGCTCCCCGACTTGCTTTTCTGGCTTCGCGGTCTGCCTTTTCGGCTTCAGCAGCAGCTTTTTCGGCTGATGCTATTGCCGCGTGAGCAATTTTTTCAGCTTTTGCTGCCGCTTCAGCAGCTGCTGCTGTGGCCTCATGTGCCGCCGTTTCACCGGCTTTGCGTGCTTCCTCTGCTCTTTTTTCAGCTTCGCTGGAGGCCTTTGTGGCTGATCTAGCGGCGTCATTAGCCTTAATAGCTGCGTCTTCGGCTCTTCTAGCAGCCTCAGCAGCTGCTTTTATGTTAGCTTCCATTTCGTCAAGTATTATGGGTAGTGGTTTCGTTAGTATTTTGGGCGGTGGTCCAACATCTTTTGTATCGGTTTTACTGATGTTTTTATCAACCATATATTGCCTCCTTTAACTAAGGTAAAATAAAATAACCTAACGTGGTCATAAAGAAATGATACTAAGGGTATTCATATTAAAATATCGAAACTTCTCATCTGGTTGAAGCGGACTTTTAACAAAATAGAGATTACACTTAATAAGATTGAATGTCAATACTAACAATATTAATTTAACGCTTTTATTGATTTATATTAACAATAATTTAACATTCACCTAAATAGTGAATTATTATCTAGCATGGCAGATGGTTGATGCTTTAAGTAAAAACATCCATGTGATATTCTATAAGCAGTTATTGGTGTTTTATAAGTTTTATTTTGCGGGAGGATCGTATGTACCCTAGCCAATTAAAATACAGCACTGAACATACTTGGTTGAAGCTTGATGAGGATAATAGAGGAATAATAGGCATAACACACTATTACCAAGAGCAATTGAGAAATATTGTCTTTATCGAGCTACCTAAGTTAGGTGCTGATATCTGCCAGGATGGTGTATTTGGTGTCATTGAATCATCAAAAGCTACCAGTGACCTATACAGCCCCGTTAGCGGTAGAGTTGTTGAGATAAACAAACAACTGGAGAAAACACCTGGCATTATCAACAGTGATCCATATGGCAAGGGATGGATCTTTGTAATTGATATCAACGATATCGATGAGCTTGATTCCTTGCTATCCGCCGAGGAATACGCTGACTTAATTAAGTAAGCAGTTACGTGGTGTTACGTGGTGTAAAGAGTATAGTGTAATGAAAAGGAAACATGTCGTGGTGGTTGGTGGTGGTCCGGCTGGTTATACAGCTGCTATTAGAGCTGCCCAGCTTGGTGCCGGAGTGGTCATGATTGATAAAGAAGAAGTAGGCGGTGCCTGTTTGAACAGGGCTTGTATACCCACTAAATTTCTTCTCAGGAGTGTGGAAATATATCGGCTCATTAATGATTCTGCTCGATATGGCATTGATGTTTCCATAAACTGCATTGATTTAGTCAAATTGCAGTCGCATAAGAATAGGCTTATATCAGCCTTAGTTACTGGACTTAATAGTGTCATAGAAATGAATGGCATAGAAGTCATAAAGGGGCGTGCAAAACTCATAACGAAAGGAAGCATAGAGGTATTGAAAAAAGGGGGCGATAGGCGTACGGTTGTTGCTGATAAGATTATTTTGGCTACTGGATCTAGGGTGAAAAAGTTAGATATACCTGGTTCTTCCAATAGGGAAATAATATTTGCTGAGGATATTTTAAACCTTAATTATATACCTAAGAGCATTATCATCATTGGTGGTGGCATTGTCGGTGTGGAAATGGCGACAATACTGGTTAATTTGGGTTGTCAAGTCAGCCTAATAGAAATAATGCCACATATTCTGCCGGATGAAGATAGTGAAATAGCAGCAGCCTTGACAGGGGTACTGAAGAAAGATGGTGTCAGGATATATACCAGAGCTGTTGTTAGTAGAATTGATACTGATAATAAAGCCAAGCGTGTGTTAATATCAATCCGGGACACTCAAAAGTCTCTTGAAGCAGAGATGGTAGTCATCGCTTCGGGTTACGAACCATATTTTGATGGATTAGGATTAGATAAATGTGGCATAGCTGTTACCGGTGGAAGTATTGAAGTAAATGAATATATGGAAACATCAGTTGCCGATATTTATGCCGCCGGGGATGTAACAGGCGGATTAATGTTAGCATATGTAGCTATGGCTGAGGGGCGTATTGCTGCTGAAAATGCCCTTGGAGAGCATTTAAAGATGGACTATAGAGTGGTGCCGCGATGTATTTTTACCTTGCCCGAAGTAGCTAGTGTCGGTATATCCGAAGATGAGGCAAGATTGCAGGGTTATAGTATTAAATGTGGTAAATTTCCTTTTGCGGCAAATTCAGCGGCAAACATTTTGGGCGAAAAAAGGGGTATGGTAAAGATTATCACAAATGATGATGATGACAGAATTATCGGAGTGCATATCATAGGAGTCGGTGCTGTTGACCTGATATCAGAAGCTACATTGGCTATGAAACTTGACTCTAAATTGAACGATATTAAAAACACCCTTCACGCTCACCCTACCCTCTCAGAGGTCTTTTGGGAGGCTACCCTGGACGTTACCGGTGAAACAATCCACCTAAAACGGTAGTGAAGATGATTGACGGAACATCTTAAAGGCACCGGGATGAAAGCTCATATTTGTTCAGATTTTAAATTAAAGATTAGTGCCATGTTCCATACACAGTCTACGCCCAGAATACTTCTATTTTTCATTGCAATATTTGTAAAACTCCTAGCCTCGATGTTAGGAGGTATCGGCTTCGTTTGGAAAGATACCGCTATGATGGTAACCGGTACCTTTATATGGCTTACTTGGTTTACCCTTCTTTTTCTAATAGCAATGCCAAGGACTGACAAGTTTCTGCAAAATCAGATATATTGGCTAAAGCCGAGTGCAATTGTAATTTCAACATTTTTGTTTATTGCTGGATTGGGATTATTGATAACAATGACCTCATTTGGAACGGGAGTGTTTCAATCCGAAGACCCCAATGGGAAGTCCAATGAATTGATGACTTCTTTTGAAGGCGTACTCTCGTATAATGATGGCACAGCTCTTTGTCATCAGGCTATCGAAAGTTTAATAGATGGTCATAATCCATATGCCACGCCGAATATCGTTACGGCTACTATTTTATACGATAATTCTTATGATCAGGTAACTCCTTTGCGGGAAGGTGAGTTTGCAAATGTATTTCCTTACCCCAGCGATACGCAATTGGAGCAATTGTGGCAGAGAGTGTCGCAGAATCCACAGCAAATACCACCGGAATTAGAATCCAAACTCAATTACCCGGCTGGTTGTTTTATGTTACCATCATTTTTTTTTCTTATAGGTATTGATGATTTCAGGATTGTACTTCTTATCTATGTGCTTCCAGCACTAGCTTACGTTGCTTGGAAAGTCCCTAGGAATAAAAAACTTCTTTTCATTAGCGCAGTTTTAATCAGTCTAGAGATTTGGTTTGGCATAGCCGCAGGTGAGACAGGTTCGCTTATCTTTCCATTTTTACTCTTGGCTTGGATACTCCTGAGGAGACAATTGTGGCTGTCTGCTATATTTATGGGTATAGCTATAGCCACCAAACAGGTAGCTTGGTTCTTTGTACCTTATTACCTAATACTTATCTTTAAAACAATGAATTTGAAAAGGACGCTAGTAGTTGTATTAATTGTTGCCGGTATATTCTTCGCGTTCAATTTGCCTTTTATCATAATTGATCCTTTACTATGGTTTACATCAGTAATGGCTCCAGTAATTGATGATCTCTTCCCATTGGGAGTCGGTATCATTACCCTAGTTACTGGGGGTGTTTTATATATTCAATCACCTTTGTTATTCACAATTTTAGAATTACTTTTCGGAGTCACAGCAATAATATGGTATTATCATAATTGCAATCGTTATCCTCATGTTGGACCACTACTGGCTGTATTGCCGTTATTTTTTGCTTGGCGCAGTCTGTGGCCCTATTTCTTTTATGTCGATATCATAATCCTGGCTGATATTTTACTAGACGATAATATTATTGAGTCATCAAAACGGCTTGCTCCAGTGTCTTTAGTTGACAGCTATACTGTCTAACGCCTTTGGGGCACAATTTAATGAAATCCTAACGGCACAATATTTTTTATAAAAATTGCTTTAATGTCTTGTCAGGTCGTTTAATGTGTGTTATCTTAAGTTGAGTTCTTGAAGTATTCGTATGGAGATTTATTATTCAATATTTCTGATTATAGCTGCCTTTCTACTTGGTGCCTGTCCGTTTTCGGTATGGATAGGGCACCTATTCTTAAAAAAGGATATAACAAAATACGGAGATGGTAACCCCGGGGCAGCCAATGTCTTTCGAGCTGGTGATATCAAGTTCGGATTGCTTGCTGTTCTTCTAGATATTCTGAAGGGTATACCTTTAGTATATATCACATATGCTCTTTTTGATCTCCCATCATGGGTTATTGTAACCGTTGGATTAGCTGCGATTTTGGGACATTCTTTTTCACCTTTATTAAAATTCAGAGGCGGTAAATCAATAGCGGTTACATTTGGTGTCATCATAGCAATGCCCCAAGTAGACATACTTGCTGTTTTTACTCTTCTAACCTTATTCGGCTTCTTGTTAGTCGAACAGCATTCATGGGCAGTTATGCCTGGTCCGATTGGTACATTGATTTATCTACTAATAGCACAGGGTGGTCCTTGGGAAACACTGTTTATGGTTTTCATCCTAATTTTGTTTGTTATCAAGCAATATGATGGGTTGCGGACCATACCGCGTTTCAAGGCCAGATTGATAAACTGGCTTCAGTCAAGGAGTCGTGAAACCTAGTTACTCAGTAATGGATGATATTTATGGTATATCAAATAATAATAATTATCTGCCTGGTCATCTTGATGATTAATCTGCTTTTAAACTTGAGAAGTATTAAGCCCTTGGAACCAAAAAGTAGAATAAAAAAGCCAGCACCCCTTGTATCCATCCTTATTCCAGCAAGAGATGAAGAAAACAATATCGCAACCTGTCTACAAACTCTCAGGAAGCAAGATTACCCCAATTTTGAGATTCTGGTGCTTAATGATAATTCATCTGATAATACGGCTTCTATCATCAGTCGATTAGCAGCTGAAGATAGCCGGATAAGACTTCTACATGGAAAACCGTTGGAGAAAGGTTGGACAGGAAAACCTTTTGCCTGTTATCAGTTAGCTAAAGAGGCTAAGGGCTCTTGGTTACTATTTGTTGATGCTGATACGATTCATGCCTCCAATATGTTACGTTATGTAATGTCTCAAGCTCTTAAGACTAAACCAGCTTTACTATCAGGATTCCCTTGCCAATTAACGGATTCAATACCCCAAAAAATAGCAGTTCCAGTAGTATACTTCGTTATTTTCAGCTTATTTCCCTTATGGTGGCTGAAACAATTTAAAAACCCCAAACCATCAATGGCTATAGGGCAGTTTCTCCTCTTTTCTAGTGAAGAATATTGGAAGGTTGGTGGCCATTCAGTAGTTAAGTCTAAAATACTAGAGGATATTTGGCTCGGAATTGAAATAACTAGGCATGGCGGTCAGCATTTAGCTATTGATTTATCTTCAGTTGTCTCATGCAATATGTACTCGACACTGACCTTAATGTGGCATGGATTGACAAGGTGTATTTACTCAGTAGCTGCTATATCTGCAATGGCTTTGATTGGTCTTTTAATAGTAGGTTATTTCTTATTCCTTGCACCATTCTATTGGTTATGGAATGTATTATTCATAGATACTTCATTGGCTGTGCAAGCTATTGTTATGTCTCAGGTAGCTATCATTCTGGCTATGCGCTGGTTTGTAGATAGCCATTTTAAGGCATCAATATTATCAACTCCACTTCATCCTATTGGATTATTATTCATTATTTTAATTTGTACCCGTGCGATAGCCAAACAGCTAGTGGGTGCAAGTGTTGCTTGGAAAAACCGATTTTACAGTAATGAATCAACTGTGGAGTAATTATTAATCTAAATAAAGCGCAATGCTTCTGTTGATATTGCATATTGGTTTTCCATTTGCACTGGTTCTTTGGTGTTTGTTAAACTATTTATTCGAGGGCCGTTAGCTCAGTTGGTAGAGCACCTGACTTTTAATCAGGGTGTCACAGGTTCGAGACCTGTACGGCCTACTAAAGCTAATAAGCCTCCCCTACCAAGTACTTTGTAGAAGAATCAGGGTGTCAAGACACTAGGTCTACCGACACCCTGATTTTATTACAGCTTCGATATAAATTCAAATTTAATCAATAATAACTTCAATCAAGTTTC